>MDTB01158368.1_pt1 | contig 12703 bp, 11 predicted proteins | sample 811161 | NCBI WGS metagenome assembly MDTB01 (sample SAMN05326650, study PRJNA326480) | marine metagenome | isolation source: seawater | place: Mediterranean Sea | collected 2009 | reverse complement strand
CAGGTAAAATTATTGAAATCATTTTTAATAAATTGAATATTCAAAAAAATTTTTTTATAGTATATTTTCAAAAATAATTATTTTATCAAAATACTTTTCTATTTTATTTGAATGAGAAATCATAACAACACTTTTTACATAATCTAGTAAAGTTCCCATTATATTTGTTGAATTATCTTCATCCAATCCTGATGTGCCTTCATCAATAAATAAAATCTCTGGTCTTCTAATTAAAGCTCTAATTAATGAAATTCTTTGTATTTCCCCGCCACTTAAATTTAATGTAGAATTTTCTCCAATTTGTTCATTAAGAAATTTATTTGCTTCAAATTTATTCTTTTTCAGATTAAATTTTATAAGTAATTTTATAATCTCCTCATCCTCAAAAATCTCACTCTGTAAAATATTTTCTTTTATTGAGCCAGAGTATACATAAGATTTTTGTGGAATGAATCCTACTTTCAAATAATTAGTTATAAATTCAGTTTGTGTTTTAGATAATATTTTATTTTTTATGAACAATTCTATGTCATATTCATTTCTTAAACCAATCATTGATCTTATTAATGTAGATTTACCACATCCTGAAATACCTTTTATACCTATTATTTCATTTTCTTTTATATTTAATGATAAGGTTTGCGACTTATCTTGAATCTTATATCTAGCTATGGTTCTATTTTTTGTATTTGCCTTTTTATCTATTAATTTGAGTCTAAAATTTACATTCTTAGAATTAATTTTATCTACTTTATTAATAGTGAAATTTTCATTTAGATATTGATACAAAATATCTATGGGATCATTGTATATTTTAATACTTGACTGTGCGGCATAAATAGATTGTGCATATGGGACTATTCTTAGGCAACTTATTAATAGTACGACTATGTAATTTAAATAACTTATTTCTTTATAATTTTGGGAATCAATAATCAATAATACTGAAATAAAAGAAAGAATGAAGAGTTCTATGACAAGTTTTGGTAATGATGATATGAAAGATGAATTTGCAAGATTGCTCATTAATTTAAATTGACTTCTAAATAATTTTTCTTTGTAAAAACTAAATGATTTATATATATAAATTTCTTCATCCATATCAAGTGCATCTCTAGTATTAGTTAGAACACTTCTTTGATTTCTTGCTATTTCTTTTGATATCCTTAATAACTTAAATGAGTTTATTTTATTTACAGTGATATAAATTATTGAAATGAGAAATATTATTAATATTGAATTTACATAATTTGAAATAGATAAAATTAATATTATCCAGAAAATACCCATTATTGCTGCTAAAGCTAAGGCAATATTCTGAAGAGCTGAGACAAAAATCTGTGTATAATTAACTATTGAGACTGTAATATTGTCGTCAATATTATGTTGGTTATGATAAAGTTTTTTATTTCTTAATCTTTTATCTAAAATTGATTGACCAATATTAGATCCAATATAGTGTGTAAATTTAATTAGTTTCTTACAAGAAATGATCCTTAAAATCGAGCCAATTACAATAGCTATAAGTAATAAGGTTGGATTAAATATTATTTCTTTTTTATCTATTAATAAATTTATGATATATAAACTGCTTCCAAATATAATAAGCTCCGAGATCCCTGAAATAAAACCAAAAAGTAATATATTTTTCAACCCTTTCAGATTTTTATCTATATTAGAAATATAGATTATTTTACTTAATAAATTTAAGGTATTATTCATTACTTTAAGGAGATTTTCTTTGTTTTGGAAAGAGAATTATTTCTAACTGTCGATATAGCAAATAAAAAGCGGATAAAAATAATTATTATAAATCCATTTATAATTATAAAAAAAGCATTTATTGCAGGCCTATTTAATTCTTCTGTAAGAGATTTAAAATGCCAAAACCTTGATCTTAGTTTGTTACTTGTCAGTGTATTACAAACGTTATATGAAATTAAATATTGATTAGTAACAGTGAATTCTTTATTTATAGATATTAATTTTTTATAAAAGATAAAATCTTCATGCCTGCAAATGGGATATTTGTTTAACAAAACCATATTTTTAGAATTCTTTTTTACAAGAGTACCTGAATTTGGGAAAAGATTAATTCCTTCAAAAAGTTGATAATTAAAAAATTTTTTAAATCTACTTAAGTAAATATAATAATTTCTATGAAGACTAGAATTTCGCAAAGATTTTATTTTATTTAATTTAGCGTTACAGAAAACAATACTTGAATCATATTTTTTTGAAATTTCTACTTTATTACTGATTAAACTTTTGCTAGGAATATCATCGGAATCCAAGAAAATAATATATTCACCACTAGATATTTTAAGTAAATCTCTTCTGGCTTTACCTATCTCTACTCTTTTCTTTGAATAAAGAGATTTTATTTTATGATTATAAATATTTTTAGTTTCTAGAAATCCTATTAATTTATTATATTCTTTTTTATCAATTCCATTTACAAAAATTAAAAACTCTACATTCCCATAATTTTGTTTAATACTATTTTCATAACAAATTCTGTTGATACTGGTTAATTTATGACAGCTAGGCATAATTATACTTGCTAAATCTTTTTTTAATTCCATTAACTTAATTCCGTATTAAAATTAATTTTTCTTCTTTTTATTAAACATTTAAAAATAGTGCAAATCAAGTTAATTATCAATCTAATTTTTTCTTTCTTGTTATTTGTTTTATTGATAATCTTTTTTGATTCTTTTAAAAATAAATAATTAATATTAGTTTTTGAAACTTGTCCGGAATGAATTCTATAATTGTATAAAAACTCCGGATAATTACTAAAAGTTGAATTTCTATATGATTTAAGCCATAGTGCATAATCTTCACCACTAATTAAAGGATATTTATTTCTTAAGAAAAAACTTTTTCTAACCATAATTGAGGGATGGCAAAAGCAGCTTTTATAAGCAAGTGTTTCCTTGCACTTTTTATTAGAAATTGGGTATTCTCTATAGCCTATTTTATTACCCAGTTCATCAATTAAATTTATATTACTTCCAACAATATCAACATTATTTTTTTCTAGGAAAATCTTCTGCTTTAATATTCTTTCAGGATTTGAAAAATCGTCATCATCTTGTCTTGCTATATATTTGCCTTCACAGTATTTTATCCCATAATTTAAGGCACTAGGGATCCCTTTAATCGAGCATATTATTACTTTATTAACTGACAGATCTTTTAGGATTTTTTTATAATATATATTAGAAGTTTCATCCATCCCGTTCAAAATACAAATTATATTTGGTTTTAATGTTTGATTAATAAGAGAATTTATAGATTCTTTTAAATATTCTTCTTTTGAATAATTTATTGGTATTAATACATCAACATCTTTAGAAAAATGATAATTATTTTTCATTATTCTAAAAGTTCTTTTTCTATAAATTCTAGATTTTTTAGTTCAGTGGATATATCGTAATGGTGATTACCTATATAAAAAGCTTTTTTATCGATATAGTTAGCTTTGATCATTTCCCCATTATCTATGATATCAATGTATTTACAGACAGGCTGATTAAGAAAATTACCAGTAACTACCGGTCTATATTCAATATTTAATAAATCTAAATATTTAAAAACTTTTTCTCTAGAGATATCTATTTTATCTTTCAACATTATTGCAAAACCAAACCAACTACTCTCTCCTATTTCTTTTTGCATAGAAAAGATTCTGCTTGAAGAAATAATTTCTTTCATAAATTCAGCGTTTTTTCTTCTTTCTATTATTAGATTTGGTAATTTTATTAATTGTTTTAACCCAACTGCAGCGGAGATCTCCAATGGTCTTAAATTGTAACCTGGCAAAATAAATTTGAATGATTCTTCAAATTCATTATCACTTTTAAGAGAGGATATTTTATTTTCTTTTGGTAAATTTCTCGTCCAGCCATGGGATCTTATGGATAATAATATATGGTAAAGCTCAATATCATCTGTAGTTATTAACCCTCCCTCCATAGTGGAGATATGATGAGAAAAAAATGAACTGTATGAACCCATAATTCCAAAAGTACCTGTAAATTTATCTTTAAACTTTGCACCAAGTGATTCGCAATTATCTTCTACAATTATTATTTTTTTGTCTTTTAAAATTTCATTTATAATTGAAAAATTATTGGGGTTCCCAAGAATATTTACTACCATTAATAACTTTGTGTTTTCTGATATCGCGGCACATAGCTTATCTAAGTCATAATTAAGAGTTTCTTTATCTATATCAACAAATTTTAATTTTAATCCATATTGGCTGAGAGGATAATATGTTGTACTCCAAGATAGAGCAGGCACTATTACTTCATCACCAGGTTTAAGAGGATTATCTTTTTTAAAAAATAAAGCAGCAATCATTAAGAGATTCGCGGATGAACCGGAATTTATCATTATTGAATACTTTGATTTAACATATGAAGCAAATTCCTTTTCAAATTCTAAGACCTTCTTCCCCATTGAGAAATTTCCAGATTTAATTACTTCTTGCATTGCTTTTATTTCTTCTTCATCCCATGAACTTGATGCTAATTTTAAACCTGTAGACATAATCAATTTTGAATCTCCTTAGTGTAGTAATTATATGTGCATGAAATTCCTTTATTAAGGGAAAATTTTGGCATCCATCCTAACTGGTTAATTTTTTTGGAGCTAATTAATTTCCTTTTCATTCCAACAGGTTTTGTTCTATCAAACTTAAATTCGCCTTTAAATCCTACTATTTGTGAAATGGTTTGGTAATAATCTCTTATTGCGAAATCTTCACCAATACCAACATTTATAAATTTTGGAATTTTCTTAATATTTTTAACACAGAACCAAATAGCATCCGCAAGATCCTCTGCATACATGAATTCTCTTCTTGCTGTCCCATCCCCCCATATTTTGATGTAATCTTCTTTATTAATTTTAGCTTTATGCATTCTAGCTATTACCCCTGGGATCATATGAGATCCTGTTTCACTGAAATCATCATACTTACCGTAAATATTGCAGGGAATGATTGTTTTATAATTAAATTCTTCATCTGATAAAAATTGGCAATATTTTGCTACTGAAATTTTTGCTAAAGCATATCCCTCATTTGTTTCCTCTAATTTCCCTGAAAGTAGCATGGATTCATCAATCTCATTTGGAATATTCTTTGGGTAAATGCAAGAACTCCCAAGATTTATGAAATTTCTAATCCCTGATCGATAAGCAGCATCAATAAGGTTAATTCCCATTTGTAAATTATCAAATAGGAACCCACTTTGATTATTTATATTCTCTTGAATACCACCAACTAAGCCTGCACAATGGATTATTAGATCAGTAGGATTTTTAGCTAGCCAATTCAAGATTAAAGATTTATCTAAAAGATTTATTTCTTTACTACTAGGGTCTGAGATACTGAATTCTTTTGAATTATTATGGTTTATTAAATTTTTCCCAACCATTCCAGTTGAACCTGTAATAAGGATATTCAAAGTTTTAAAAATTAATATGTAAATTATACTTCACAAAGATATTCTCAAAAGTTTCTCATTTATCAAGTGATATCACTTTAAATGATACTTTTAGTTTCCTTCACATCATTTTGGATCATTTCATAAATTAACTGCTTTATGTTTGTTTTTGGTTCCCAGCCTAATTTTTTTTTTGCTTTATCTGAATTTCCTAATAGATTATCAACTTCTGTTGGCCTAAAATATCTCGAGTCAACTTTAATTACAACTTTCCCATTATCTTTCCTTCTACCTATTTCTTCTAAACCCTTACCTTCCCAGAGTATTCCTCCCCAACCAATTGCTTCGCTAGCGATGCTTATAAATTTTCTTACTGAGATTTGTTTACCAGTTGCGATTACATAATCTTCTGGTTCATCTTGCTGAAGCATAAGCCACTGCATTTCTACAAAATCTTTGGCATGTCCCCAGTCTCTTAAAGAATCTAAGTTTCCCACAAAAATTAAATTATCTATACCAGCATCTATCCTAGCTAAGCCCCTAGTTATTTTTCTGGTAACAAAAGTTTCACCCCTTCTTGGTGATTCATGGTTAAATAAAATACCATTGCAAGCAAACATTTTGTACGCCTCTCTATAATTAACAGTTATCCAATATGCATATAACTTTGCTACTGCATAGGGACTTCTTGGATAAAAGGGAGTTGATTCAGTTTGAGGGGACTCTTGAATTAGACCATATAATTCTGATGTACTCGCTTGATAAATCTTTGTAGTTTCAATTAAGTTTAATATTCTTACCGCTTCTAATATTCTTAATGTTCCCAATGCATCGCAATTGGCAGTATACTCTGGTGTATCAAAACTTACAGCAACATGACTCTGAGCAGCTAAATTATAAATTTCAACAGGCTTTATTTCATTAATTAATCTTATTAAATTAGTACTATCTGTTAAATCTCCATAATGCAGATGAAAATTATTTCCATTTTCATGAGGATCCTGAAAAATATGATCAATTCTTTGGGTATTGAAATTACTTGATCTTCTTTTTAAGCCATGCACTATATAGTTTTTTTTCAAAAGAAACTCTGCCAGATAACTTCCGTCCTGCCCTGTAATACCTGTGATCAATGCAGTCTTGGTCATTCTTATGTAGATATTGTCTAATAATTACTATAGTACAGATCAGGTTATTGAATTATCTTTTAGGACTTGATCCTTTTATATGCAAAACCATTTTGATAGTTTTAAGCATAATTAATAAATCTAACCAAAAAGAAAAATTCCTTAGATAAAAAAGGTCGTAACTTATTTTTTTTTCGGAATCTTCAACAGACGAAGTATATGGATAATTAACTTGAGCCCAGCCGCTTAGTCCAGGTTTTATCCATTTTCTCACATTATAATGAGGTATTTCTAATCCTAATTTCATATCAAAATTAGGTCTTTCGGGTCTTGGCCCAATTAAGCTCATCTCCCCTTTGATAACTGATAATAATTGAGGTAACTCGTCTAATCTCGATTGTCTTAGATATTTTCCAATTGATGTAATTCTTGGATCTTTTTTTGAAGCCCATTGTGGACCCTTACTTTCAGAGTTAACCTTCATTGTTCTTAACTTCCAAACTTTGTAAGGGATATCAAGCAAGCCATTTCTTTCTTGAGAATAAAAAACAGGCCCATTATCCTCGATTTTGATAAGAATAGCTGCTAACAAAATAAGAGGTGAAGTTATTAAAAAAAGTATAGATGCTAAAAATATATCCCCAATTCTTTTAAGTCTTACTGAATTGGAATTTCTTGGGATAAAAAAGTCTCTAGAAATAATATCTTTATCACTTATTAACTTTGGAGGAATTCTTTCAAAATATCTTTCATAGAAGATAAATAAATTAATAATCATAATTCCGGAACTCTTTATTTTTTTTAGCTCATTTAGTAATTCTTTAGAGAGATAATCTGTATTATTTATGATTATTCCTTCATAATTTGCTAATTTCATTTTTTTTAATTCTTCAATTTTTACGATATTTATTTTATATTGACTGTTTGTTAAAATTTCTCTCTTAAATTCATTATTTTCTCCTTGATTTATTTCTAATAATATCCATTTTTTTTCTAATTTATTTTTGAAAACTACTAACCTTAAAAAAATTAAAATTAAATCACTAATAATTACGAAAAGTATAGAATAAATTATTAAATTTAATTTATAAATATTGTCAAAAATAAAAGAATTTGAAATCCAATCAAATAATAAATAAAAAAATATTCCTAAGAAAAAGGCACTTAAAGTAGACAGTAAATTCTTAAAGGTGTATGAATTTTTTTTCAAAAAGTTTGTTGAGTATCTTCCTAGGACGTAACTGTTAAATATCCAAATACATAATAATAAAAAGAAAGTTATTGGAAATTTAAATACAAAGCTTTTTGAATACAAAAATAGAATAAAAAAAACTAATGAGTCAGCTAATGCATTTATAATTAGATGATGCCTATTTTTAAACCAGAAATTTGTTTTAATCATTTTTAAGACTTTATTTTTGACGATTTTTAAAAGATTTTTATTAATTAAAATTTTTCATCTTATCTCTTATAATTTTTAATTTCTTTTTGAAGACCTTTTTTAATGATAATAGATAATGTTTCTTGAATAATAATTATATCTTATGGTTAATTAGTTATTTTTAATATTTTGTTGCTCTCGAATAATATTTCTTAGACCAGCAAGCAAAATCCATATTGATAAACTAATTCTTATATCTAAATATTGTTGGTCAACAAGCTGTGATGTCAGCAAAGTTAATGCTGAAGTAAACCATGCACGATCATATATAGTTGGACTTTTTCTAATAAAAATATTTTTAAAAGATTTGGCTATTAAAGTAAGGACAAAAATCAATAAAATGCTACCTACGATAATACCGAAGTTGAAATAGGCCTCTAAAATTAAGTTATGAGGATGACCCTTCCATATTCCTGTTTCGTTTTCTAAGGCTAGTGGGAAATAACCAGATCCCCATCCAAAAATAGGTCTTTGGAATATAAATCTAAAAGTAAATCCCCAAATTTCAATTCTCATAAGATCAAGATTTTTAAAGCTTTCCTGATTAAATTCTGATAGAAAAATTCTTGGAAGAATTTTGTTGATTATAAATAAAATATTTTCTTTAAAAACAAAAAAGATTGGAGTAGTAAATAATAAAATAATAAAAAATATTTTTATAAATTTTATGAGTTTTTTGTCAAGATTTTGGAATAAAAGAGCGATTAAAGAACAGATCCAAGCACTTCTTGAGTAAGTAATAATTAATCCCAAAAATACCATTGAAAAATTTAAAAAAGATGATGCTTTTATGAGAAGTGATTTCCTCTCTTCTTGAATTGATGCTAGGGTTAATGGAATTACAAAACTTAACCAAGCCCCAGTATAGTTTGGATTATTAAACATCCCTGTCATACCAGATATTCCCTTTAGAGGCCTTTGATACCAAATTATAAATCCATTAAAAAGTTCTAAAGGACCTTCCCATCCGAAATAAAACTGTCCAAAACCGCTAATTAAAACTGGGAAAGTGCCGGCGATAAAAAATATTCCACATTTGCGTCTTTGCTCAGGTGATTTTACAAATTCCTGACATTTCCAGAAAAACCAGAAAAAAGGTATCCAATTGAATAGGCCTAGCAAAGATAAATTTGAATCCCAGTCATTTTTTAGAATTGATGAGTTTGAGTTAGTGTTTAAATAAACTAAACCAATCATCATTAAGCAAGAAGAGAGAATTAAAGGGATGTTCCATTTGTCCTCAAAAAAGTTTACTTCTGAATTCTTTACTGTAAGAATTGCAATAAGGAAAAATATTGATGATAAAAAAGGGGCTGAAGCGAGGGTTAGTATCCCAATCCTAAATAAATTTTCGGCTTGAATAAAATTTGAGAATCTAAGCGTTTTATCCATTTTGATGAAAATGTTTAATAAAAATTTTTGATGAGCAAAAAAGTTAGATAGTGTTTTAAAAATACTTTTATTCAATAAATCTTAAGTCAACATTTTTTTTACGCTTCCTGCAGGATTCGAACCTGCGGCCCACTGCTTAGAAGGCAGTTGCTCTATCCAGCTGAGCTAAGGAAGCTTAGGTTTTTTAGATGTTGTTCGCAGAACAAGTCGTAAAGATGCAATATCACCTTATTTTGACGTTTCTATGAATAAATAACCCAAATAACCTTCCTATTTTAAAACAGCCCTGCACACTCAACAAGTAAATTACTAAAAAAGAAATACTCTAAATATAGAAATTATTATCCTTCTGCAGAGATTAATCAATTGGTAATATATAATTATTTACTAAATACATATCAATTTTAATGATTTTTAATGTATAGTTTATACCTTTATATATTTATAATATTTATAAATGGATTTATTCCTTTAGGTCAATTCAACGCTAAATTTAAAATAATAAGTTGGATAATAATTTCATTTATATTAATTTGGCAAAATAAAAATACAAATATTGAAGTAATAAAAAAGAAATTCATTCTAGTTTTTATCTGTGGAATTATTGGTTTTTTAATTTATATCTATCCTTATCTAGGTTTATATAATTCTGAACAGATAGAAGACCACTTGATAACCACCTTAGATTATTACTTGTATATTATTGCAGGATTTGAATATACAAATTTCTTTATAAATAAATTTCAAAATTTAGATTTAAAAAATAGCTCTTATTTTATGCGGGTTCAAAATAAATTATTAAGTTTGCAGAAAATCAATACTATTTTTTGTGCTCTTATACTTTTAATTTTGCCTTACATAACTAAAGCAATCTTTTTTAGTGAAAAATACATAACTATGCTCCTACCGGGGAATGATGCTAATGGATATATTTATGAAAATATTGATTTCACAAGCATCAGTTATTTAAGTTTGTCAATTAATTCTGGATCAAGAAATTATAATTTACTTATTCCAATTATTTTTATTTATATTGCTTATAAATATTTTAAAGAGAGTATTGAACATCATAGGCGTTTTAAATTAGATAGAAATAATGCAAAAATTATTTCACTAATAGATGATAATAAGTTCTATTACTCAATAACTAATTGGCTAGTTATTATTTATCTTCTTTGTTCAGGAAGTAGATTAGGTATTATTTTAGGATATTTATTAACAATAACCTTTTTAGCTAAATTCAGGTATTTCTTCCGCAAGAATTATAAATTTGACATTCTAAAAATCTCAAATAACAAAAATGAATACAAAAATTGGGATATAAGAAATTTAGCTATTAGTTCTTTTTTCTTATTCGTGATTTGTGTTTTACCATATAATCTTTTTTTCCCTTTAAGTTGCAGAGAAGAATTTACATATAATACCGTATTTACAAATTCAACAATTCCGATAACGCATGAAATAAGAAAAGTTATATCGTTTAGAAATAATAAAGAAATTAAACCCTATAAAACATGTAAAAGATATTCATATAAGAATATTTATTTTAGTGAGTTTGCTAGTAGCAGTTTTAGGGCTAGATACAATTTATATACCCAAAATATTCTTGGCCATGAATCATTGGTGAAGGATATATTATTCATAATAAAATCATCAATATTAACAATTCCATTAATATTATTATCTTCTGGAATTTTCCTTGCAAATTTCATAAGGTATGTATTGCAATTTTTAACTAATAAAAGAATATTCAAGAATTATAGAATTTTTAACTTTATCGATGATAATTTCATTCCCCTTATCGGATCTATTTACTTCTTAATTAATTCAGTCGTATCTGCTGGTTCGGCTATTGCATTTGGTGTTATTTATCTTCTGCCTTCTATCCAAATGTTAAAGAATATATTTAGGGGTGTTTTTTTAAAACTAAAATAATATTAATAAACAAAGACAACTATTTTTTATGAAATAATTCTATCTCGCTAAGCTGATTCTAACCCTGCCCCTTCCCATCTTACAATGCGGTCTTTCTATTCAGCTTAGTTAATGAAGTGCTAAAAGACTTTATCTGAAAACAAAGGTCTAGAAAAATCTAAATACTTTTTCAAAATTATTTTTTGCTAAAGTTTAGCTTCAAAAAATCATTTTCTACTTAAATTTTCTTAAAATATAAATGTTAACTTAATTGATTTTGGCAAAGAGACTCTCAGAAAAACAAAAGGAACAATTAACGCTAAGTTTTACTGAAGGGAAGACTATAGATTTTTTGTCAAAAGAATATGGTCGCTCAAAATTAACAATCACTAGAAATTTAAAGAAATATTTGGGGGAGAATAAATTTAAGGTTTTAATGGATAAGAAAAAATCTATTGAAGAATTTATCAATCATAATGACAAATTTGATGTAGGTGATTTAAATAATCAAGAAAATCTTGATATCTCCAATAAAAATTTATTAAATAAAAATACTCTAGTTCATAATTCTTCAGAAGAAGAACTCTTCCCTATTACAGAATTTATGGAGATTACTCCATTAAATGAGGAGATAGATAATGCTCCTAGGAAAGATTTTTCCACTATTTCAATAGCGGATATAAATTTACCTAATACTGTTTATATGATTGTTGATAAAAAAATAGAATTAGAAACAAGACTATTAAAAAATTTTCCTGAATGGCAATTTCTTTCTTTGGAAGATATGGATAGAGTCGTAATACAAATTTATTATGATTTAAAAACTGCTAAAAGGAATTGTAATATAGAGCAAAAGGTTATTAAAGTTCCAAATACAAATGTATTTAAAATAGTATCACCTATATTAAAATCTCGAGGGATTACAAGAATTATTAGTGAAGATCAATTAATAGCTCTTTGATAATATTATTCTTTACTTTTTCTAAAATCTAAATTAATAAAACTTCCACATATTGACCCACTAATAAAACTTACCCCGATGATAAAACTTAAAGGGAGACTAATTGTCTCATTAACTATGAAGTTTACTTTGCTTTTGTATGAGGCGTTTTGTATTCCTATTATTAGGAGCAAAAATAAAGATAAATTAAATGTAAATGCAAAAACTATTTTTTTTAAAGAGAAGAACATTTCAAAAAGTGATTACTTATATTTTAGTACAAATTATATATAGAGCTTTTTGGAAAGTTTTTCTTTTTTGCCAGGTATTTAGCAGCCGCTGATAAGGTCAATCCTGCATTAGTTAGATCATGAAGTTCTTTTTTTAGCTCAAAACTATCAAATAATTTATTTTGATTAGATTTATTTAT
>MDTB01123198.1_pt1 | contig 12703 bp, 8 predicted proteins | sample 811161 | NCBI WGS metagenome assembly MDTB01 (sample SAMN05326650, study PRJNA326480) | marine metagenome | isolation source: seawater | place: Mediterranean Sea | collected 2009 | reverse complement strand
TAGATGGCAATTTCAAGCAAAATACGTAAGGAATTTTTGGACTTTTTTGAGAAAAAAGGACACCAAATTGTGGATTCGGCACCTATTGTGCTAAAAAATGATCCAACGTTAATGTTCACTAATGCCGGTATGAATCAGTTCAAAGATTATTTTTTGGGTACCAAATTTTCAGAAAATAGAAGGGTGGTAAATACCCAAAAATGCCTGCGCGTTTCAGGAAAACACAACGATTTAGAAGAAGTGGGTATAGACACCTACCACCACACCATGTTTGAAATGTTGGGAAATTGGAGTTTTGGAGATTACTTCAAAAAAGAAGCTATTGAGTGGGCTTGGGAATTGCTTACCGAGGTATATGGACTAGATAAGGACAGATTGTACGTAACCTATTTTGGTGGAGAGAATAATCTACAGGCAGACGAAGAATCAATGGAATTGTGGAAAAATCACATTTCGGACGACCGCATTTTACCCTTCGGTAAAAAAGATAATTTTTGGGAAATGGGCGAGGTAGGACCCACAGGCCCGTGTTCTGAAATTCATATTGATTTACGAAACCCCGATGAAAGAAAAAAAATAGATGGGAAAACATTGGTTAACCAGGACCATGAGCAGGTAATTGAAATCTGGAATTTGGTTTTTATTCAGTTCAACCGCAAGGCAAATGGAAATTTAGAATCCTTGCCTGAAAAGCATGTAGATACAGGTATGGGTTTAGAAAGATTGGTGCGTGCTATTCATGCACAACAATCCAATTATGACAGCGATATCTTTCAGGAAATCATTAAAGAAATAGAAAAACAAACGGCCAAATCCTATGGTCAAGACGAAAAAATAAATATTGCCATGCGCGTCATAGCGGACCACTGTCGTGCAGTTTCTTTTTGCATTGCGGATGGTCAGCTTCCATCCAATAACAAAGCGGGCTATGTGGTGCGAAGAATACTACGGCGAGGTTTAAGGTATGCATACAGCTTTTTGGATGTCAAATCTCCTTTGATGTATAAACTGGTTGAAGTTTTAGTTCAACAATTCAAAGACGTTTTTCCCAACTTGATTGCACAGCAAGATTTCATAGAAAAGGTGATTCGGCAAGAAGAAGAAACATTCATTCAAACCCTTAGCAAGGGAATGGAAATGCTTGAAAACATTTTTGCCAATCAAAAGATAAAAATTATTGATGGTGAAACAGCTTTTTTACTCAATGATACTTACGGATTTCCTGTTGATCTCACCCAACTTATTTCAAAAGAGCATGCTTTTGAGCTTGACCTTAAAGGGTTTGAAAAAGCCTTGGAAGCACAAAAAGAACGGTCCAAAAAAGACGCAAGTAAAACGCTAGGCGATTGGCAGGTTTTTATAGAAAATGCGCAAACAAAATTTTTGGCATACGATCAAGAGAGTGCGCAAATCAGAATTGCACGCTTACGCGAAGTTCAAAATAAAAATAAAAGCATAGTTCAGGCAGTTTTTACACAAACGCCATTTTATCCGGAAGGCGGAGGACAAGTAGGTGATCAAGGATATATTCAAGGGGTAGAGGATGGAGAAAAACTAGAAGTTGTAGATACCAAAAAGGAAAACGAGCTAATTGTTCATAATTTAAAGAAAGTTCCAGAAAATATAGATCAAGAATTTGTGGCACAAATACATGTGCAAAAACGTTTGGCCTCTGCGAAAAACCACTCCGCTACACACCTACTTCAGGGCGCTCTAAAGCAAATTTTAGGAAACCATATAGAGCAAAAAGGATCGCTAGTTAACAGCAAATATTTGCGTTTTGACTTTGCTCACTATGAAAAAGTAAACCAAATGCAGTTGCATGAAATTGAAACATTGGTTAATCAAAAAATTAGGCAATCAATAGACTTAGAAGAGCAAAGAGAAATGCCATACCAAGAAGCGATAGACCAAGGAGCAACAGCCTTGTTTGGAGAAAAATATGGCAATAAAGTGCGGATGATTACCTTCGACAATAACTTCTCAAGAGAACTTTGCGGGGGAACACACGTAGCCAATACCAAAGAAATAGAACATTTTAAAATTATTTCAGAGTCTGCAGTGGCGGCAGGAATAAGAAGAATAGAAGCCATTACCGCAGAGGCCTACCAAGATTATGTGTTACAAAAACTTACACAATTATCCGAAATCGAAAAGGCCATAGGTAACAGCCAAGATGTATTAAAATCGGTAGAGAGCTTGGTGGCAGAAAATAGAAATCTTCTAAAAGAAATAGAAATTAGCAGGAAACGCTTGTTGACTTACCTAAAGCTTGAGGTCAAAGGTAAGCTACAAAAATCTGATACACTTACTTGGGCTGCCTTACAACTTCAGGTAAACGATGCCCAGTCCTTGAAAAATTTGTCTTTTCAATTGAAAAACGAATACGATAATTTGGTGCTTGTACTTGCCGCAGATTTAGGCGAAAAAGTGGCGGTATCAGCGCTATTTTCAGAAAATATTACAACAGAAAATTTCAATGCAAAACAAATAATCAAAATGATGTCTTCGCATATAAATGGTGGAGGAGGCGGTCAAGATTTTTTTGCAACTGCGGGAGGAAAAAATCCAGAGGGGATTCCAAAAGCATTACAAGAAGCCCAAAAACAAATACTTAATAGATGAGCAACTTTAAAGAAAAATATGAATTGGTTGCAGGACTGGAGGTACACATACAGTTGCTTACCAATAGTAAGGCCTTTAGTGATGATGTGGTAAACTATGGTGATGCACCAAACACCAATATTAGTGTGGTTAGCTTGGGTTATCCTGGAACGCTGCCCGTTCACAACAAAAATGCTGTAGTTATGGCGATTAAATTGGGTTTGGCTTGCCGCAGCGATATACGCGAAAAGAACATTTATGCCAGAAAAAATTATTTCTATGCAGACCTACCAAAGGGTTACCAAATTACCCAGCACACAACTCCCATTTGCAATGGTGGAAAAATTGAAATAACCTTAAAAGACGGGACCAAAAAATCTATTGAATTAACAAGAATTCACATGGAAGAAGATGCAGGTAAAAGCATTCATGACCAAGACATTAACCATACCTTAGTAGATTTTAATCGAGCGGGAACAGCTCTTTTGGAGATGGTTACAGAACCTGTATTTCGTTCGAGTGACGAGGCCTATGCTTACCTTACAGAGGTTAGAAGATTGGTTAGGTATTTGGAAATTAGTGACGGAAATATGGAAGAAGGTAGCCTGCGGTGCGATGCCAATATTTCTGTCCGCCAAATAGGGGCAAGCAAGCTTGGTACCAAGGTGGAAGTGAAAAATATGAATTCCATTAGCAATGTCAAAAAAGCCATAGAGTTTGAATTCGACAGACAATGTAAATTGATTGAACTTGGCGAAGAGGTATTTTCTGAAACAAGAAGTTTTCAAGCTTCAGATGGAACGACCAAAGGAATGCGAGCGAAAGAATTGGTGAATGATTACCGTTATTTTCCTGAACCAGATTTGCCGCCCTTACTCGTTTCAAAAGCCTTTATAAGTGAAGTCAAACAAGAGATGCCAAAATTACCAAATGAACTCTTCGAAGAGTATACACAAGAATTACTTTTGAGTGATTATGATGCCAAGGTTTTGATTGACAGCAAAGAATTGTCTGACTATTTTCAAGAGCTTATTCAACATACCCATAATTATAAAGCTGCATGCAACTGGCTTACTGGTGATGTAAAAGGGTATCTAAAAAAGGAAGGAATTGACATAAAATACTTTCAACTTGTTCCAGAAAAGTTGGCTGCTTTGATTAAACTGGTAGAAGATGGGTTACTTAGTTATTCTGTGGCTGCTCAAAAAATATTTCCTGCTCTAGTAAACAATCAAGGGTTAGATCCAAAAGATTTTGCTGAATCAAACAACCTGATTCAAAATTCTGATAATCAGTTTTTACATAATTTAATTGAGGAGGTGTTGGGTCAATTCCCAGATAAGGTGGCCGCGTATAAATCAGGCAAGAAAGGTCTTATGGGCTTATTTGTTGGACAAGTAATGAAAAAATCACAAGGCAAAGCAGATCCCAAAGAAACCAATAAATTGCTCTCGGAAATATTGAATCAGTAGGCCTTTTCGGGCCTTTGTAGTTCTTTATAAACTAAGCGTTTTATAGAGTGTGCTTCCAAAGATAGATAGTCAAACTGCTCTATCACTTTGCCTTTTATTCTATAGCATTGATTCCACATAAAGTCATTTTTTTTATATGTATTTGGAAAATGTACCGTGTCAAAAAAGTGTCCTTCAATGTCCATAAAAGTTCCAAAGCCCATTTCTTCCTTTTTTTGACCTTGAGTATAGGTTTTTTTTGTGTGGACCAAATAGGCGACAATTTCAATTTTTTTTCCTACTTTTTCTTTAAAATTTACTGATGAGAAATGACAATTCTTTTGTTCTTCTTTTTCCAATAATTCAAAGGGAGAACAGAGTGGGAATCCCAAATATTCTATATCGTCTAAGGCTTCTTGTTTTGGGTGTGGATCAAGCTGAGGAATTTGAAAATCATCTTGCATGATTGGTGTTTCAAACAGGCCTGTTTGCCTTTTTGCATTTTTCTTTTTTTCCAATAAAAAGTGAGCTTGCCAAAGCAAGTAAGTTTTATGTTGTTTCGTAAATCTAAAAGCGCCAGTTCGTATGAGAATAAGGGTCATTTCTAAACTTGGTCCTAATCGATAGACAAAATCTTCGAGACTTCTAAACGGTCCATTTATTTTTCGATTTTGTAGGATATTTTGCATAAGCTGTTTTTCAAGTGCCTTTATGTGTTGAAATCCTAGAAAAATGTTTTGACTTTTTATGGTGGTTTCATATTGGCTTGTGTTCACACAAGGTCTTAAGATTTTTGCTCCTTTTAGTCGCGCCTCTTGAATGTATTGCTCTGTTCGGTAAAAACCACCAAAATTATTTATCGTGGCCACCATATATTCAAGGGGGTAGTATGCCTTTAAAAAAAGACTTTGATAGCTTTCTACAGCATAACTTGCCGAGTGTCCTTTTGCAAAAGCATAATTGGCAAAACTTTCAATTTGTGTCCAAATTTCTGTGCTGAGTTCTATGGTATATCCCTTCTTTTTGCAATTGGCAAAAAACTTTTGTTTGACCACTGCAAACTCACTTCTTTGTTTGTATTTCCAACTCATGCCTCTTCGTAATACGTCAGATTCTTCAAGTGAAAGTCCTGCAAAATGGTGTGCAACTTTGAGCACATCTTCTTGATAAACCATTACGCCGTAAGTTTCATGTAAAATTTTTGCCAATATGGGGTGTGCAGCTTTTCTTAATTTTGGATTTCTGTGTCTTTTTATGTACTCCGTCATCATGCCACTCTTAGAAACGCCTGGACGAATAATGGAGCTTGCAGCCACCAAACCAGTAAAATCATTCACTTTCAATTTTTTCATTAACCCTCTCATTGCAGGACTTTCAATATAAAAACAACCAATACTGTCCCCATTTTCCAACAGCTTTTTGATGTTTTTATCTTGCTTCATTTCTTTGATATTTTCTATGTTAAAGCCTGGTTTATTAGGTTTGTTTTGTTTGATTATGGAAAGGGTTTCTTTGATTTTACTAAGACCTCTTTGACCCAAAATATCATATTTATAAATACCTACGTCTTCTGCAATATGCATATCAAAATGGCTGGTGGGAAACCCTTTTGGCGGCAAACTTGTCGCCCCAAAATATTGAATTTTCTTTTCGGTAATAATAATGCCGCTGCTGTGCACGCTAAGGTGATCTGGTAAGCCGTGGATATATCGGCTATATTGCCAACAAAGTTTTTGAAGTGTATCTAACTGGTGGTAATTTCTTTGCTGTACTTTCCTGATTTCCTCATCTGGTAGACCAAGTACTTTACCAATTTCGCGAACCACAGATCGTTGCTGAAAAGTAACAAATGAGCCAAGCAGTGCCGTATTTGGAAATGTTTTAAAGATATATTGTGTTATGTCTTCTCTATCTCGCCAGGAGAAATCAATATCAAAATCTGGTGGTGATTGCCTACTAGGGTTGATAAATCTTTCAAAATATAAATCTAGTTCTAGTGGGTCCACGTTGGTGATTCTTAATAAGTAAGCTATTAGGCTATTGGCGCCGCTTCCTCTTCCAACGTAAAAGTATCCTTTATGTTGAGCGTATTTTACTATGGTGTAATTGGCCAAAAAATAGGGAACAAATCCACAATTTTGAATAATACCAAGTTCTTTTTCCATTCTTTGTACCATCTTTTTTGAAGGATTTTCTCCAAATCGATAAGCGATGCCTTCGTAAGCCAAATGTTTCAGTAAGGCAAAGTCATCTTCTTCGCTTTGAGAGAAAGTAGCCATATTCTGTGATTTCCCGTCAAAGTCAAAATTGAGTTGGCAGTTTTGTAAAAGTCGTGTTGTATTTTCTAAAAGATGGGTATGGCTTTTATAATGTCTTTGTAGTTCTGTTTGAGAATAAAACCTATGCTCTATTTTTCCTTGCTCTTCATTAGCCAATTTACTCAGTAGGGTATTGCAATCAATAGCTCGTAGTAGTCTGTGGGTGTTAAAATCTCTTTTGTTTCCAAAACTAACTGTATTTAGAGCCAAGCATTTTTGTTTTGGCCACAAGTATTCCATTTTCTGATAGACAAACAATTGATGGGGTCTTATACCAACAAATTCTTTTGGTTGGAGCTGTCTAGGCGCCTTTTCCAATGGGTAGATAATAAAGGCATGTTGTAGCAAATCACTAGGCGCTTTTGAATCCAATATGGCTCTACTTTCCAAAATAGAAGATAGGTATAAATTGATGTTTTCGAAACCTAAATTATTTTGTGCAATTGCAATAAATTTTTGTTTGTTGCCCACGCGAAAATCAACGCCAAGACAAGGATTTATTCCTCTTTTTTTGGCCTCCATTGCAAAGTATAAGCTACCTGAAGTACTATTTATATCAGTAAGAGCAAGCTGTTGAACACCTAGCTTTTCGGATTCATCAAGTAAATCTGATGTCTGCATAGTGCCATACTTAAAACTGTATTGAGAGTGACAATTTATATACATTGATAATTTTTATGACAATAAAATGATATTTAAAATATAAAAAATAGTAATCAACACAAAACTTTTTTCAAAAGGATGTGATATCTGATTGTTGCATGTATTTTCGCTTGCATGGGCGCAATCAAATTATTTACCTATTTGCCAATTTTGTTTATGGCCTTTACTACATGTGGAAGCAAAAAAGCTGATCAGCTTCCTAAAACAATAGAAATACCTTCATCACAAGAAGCAACTAAAAATCCTGTACAATTAGGTGATAAAGTGAATTTGGGAGGTAGTGTAGAAAACTTTACTGGGCTTCTAAAACTATCAAAAATTTCTCAGGGTAAAATGATCCTTTTGGACACAGTTAGAATAAGTGACAAATCCGATAAATTTTCATTTCATATTTCATTTGATGAACCTACATTATGCTATTTGACCTTTGCAAAAAGTGGACAAGGTCTTCCTGTAATTTTGTCGTCAACCAATAAATTAGAATTAAAAATAAGCTATGCATCAATTCCCAAAGCACAATATAAAGGTGAGGAAGAGAATGCCAAGCTTTCTAAACTTTTTGAATTATACAGCTTTTATGACAACCAAATGACAAAATTTAATGAAGATGTTAGAGGGTTAAACATCAATGCTTTAAGCGATAGTTCTAAGCAGGTTTTACAAATTCGCTATCAAAATATACAAACCAACAGGACCAATGAAATTGCCAAATTCATTGGGGATGAGGCAGGTTCATTAGCAAGCTATTTTGCGGTAACTTACCTATTTGAAGACACCCCCTTGTCCATGCTAAATAGTGTTTATTCTAAAATGAAAATTATGCATCCTGCATCTCAATATACAGAACAGTTGGCTGGGAGAATTGAAAATTTATCTCCTTTAGAAGTAGGTGCAGTTGCACCTGAAATTACTTTAAAGACCCCCTCAGGTAAGGAATTAAAGCTGTCCTCACTTAGAGGTAAAATGGTACTGATTGATTTTTGGGCAAGTTGGTGCAGACCATGTCGAGCAGAAAATCCAAAGGTTAAAGTGGTGTATGACAAATACAAAAGCAAAGGTTTCGAAATTTACGGGGTTTCATTGGATAATAGTAAAAGCAGATGGCTGGGCGCTATTGAGCAAGACGGACTTAGTTGGAAGCATGTTAGTGATCTAAAAGGTTGGAAAAGTATTGCGGCTCAAAAATATAAAATCACCAGTATACCCAATACGTATCTGATAGATAGAGAAGGTAAAATTATTGCCAAAGGTCTTCGTGCATATCAGTTGGATAAGTTTTTAGAAAAAAACCTTTAAATTAACATTCACTTAACTTGTTGAAATGGCTTCAAGCCATTATTTTGCTAAAAACCAAATAATTATGCCAGCTAAAATATTAATTGTTGATGATGAGCCAGATATCGTTGAATTTATCCAATATAATCTTGAGAGAGAGGGATTCGATACAGAAACAGCTTATAATGGAGAAGAGGCAATAGCAAAAGCCAGGTCTGTTCGTCCTGATATTATCATCTTAGATGTCATGATGCCTGTAATGGATGGAATAGAAGCCTGTAGAATAATTAAAGAAGATGAAAGAATAAAAAATACGTTCGTGGTATTTTTAACGGCTAGAAGCGAGGAATACAGCGAACTTGCAGGTTTTGAAGTGGGTGCGGATGATTATATTTCTAAACCAATAAAGCCAAGGGTCCTCGTAAGCCGTTTAAAGGCCATGTTAAAAAGGGGTTCTGAAAATGGAGATATTGGCAATGTCCTCACAGTACAAGATTTAATCATCAACAGAAATTCATTTAATGTGCAAGTGGATGATAAAACGATTACGATGCCAAAAAAAGAATTTGATCTTTTGTTTTTGTTGGCTTCGAAGCCAGGAAAAGTTTTTACTAGAGAAAAAATACTCTCTGAAGTTTGGGGAGATGATGTGCTCGTTGTTGATAGAACAATAGATGTGCATATCAGAAAAATTCGTGAAAAGTTAGGAGATAAGCGCATAACTACTGTGAAAGGTGTAGGGTATAAATTGGAAAAATAATGAGGAGAAATCCCTCTCCAAATTTTATTGCGTTCTTGTCTGCCATTTCCGCGGCTTTTCCAACGATTATAGTTTATTATATTTTTTTTACTCAGGATCTTATTTCTAACATAACACTTTTCTTATGCATAGCAACATTGGGTTTCTTTACTTTTAAATATTTTCTTGAAACTTTTATTTACCGGAAAATTAAATTGATATACAAGAGTATTCATAAAATTAAAACTGAAAATTTATTAGTAAAGAATAAAGAAGAGGAGGCAGATCCCATTTCACAAGTTACAGAAGAGGTTATACTATGGGCCAAAGATAATCGCCAACAAATTGAGAGTTTAAGAAAGCAAGAGAATTATAGAAGAGAATTTCTGGGAAATGTATCGCATGAATTAAAGACACCTATTACAAGTATTCAGGGATACATTCACACTTTACTAGATGGTGCATTAAAAGATGCTGATGTGAACGAAAAATTTCTTAAAAAAGCGTCGAGAAGTATTGATAGATTAGAAGAGTTAGTCAATGATTTGGTTGCGATAAGTAAGTTGGAGTCTGGAATTAATGAACCAAAGATGCGAAAATTTGATATTCATGCTTTGGTCTCAGAGATATTTGATGAGCTAGAACATCGGGCAGAGAAAAGAAATATCAAGCTATATTTTAAATCAGGCTGTGACAAAGCATTTTTTGTTGAGGCTGATCAACTTCAGATAAAACAAGTATTGACTAATCTAATCGTGAATGGTATAAATTATGGTAAGGAAAATGGTAAAGTTACAGCAAGTTTTTATGATATGGGCTCAAATTTATTGGTCGAAATAGCAGATAATGGAGAAGGTATTGATCAAGAACATTTACCAAGGCTATTCGAGCGTTTTTACAGAATAGACAAAAGCCGAAACAGGAAAGTAGGAGGGTCTGGGTTGGGTCTAGCAATTGTAAAACATATAATTGACGCGCACAACCAAACCATCAATGTGCGCTCAAGTATGGGCAAGGGCACAACATTTGGATTTACACTTACCCAAAAGTAATCAAACTATATCTTTGTACCCTTGCGTACTATCGCTCTACATACTTTGGGCTGTAAGCTCAACTTTTCTGAGACTAGCTCAATTGCTCAAAACTTGCAAAGCCAAGGTTTTGAGGTCAAAAAGATTAAGGACCTTGCAGACATTTATGTGTTAAATACATGCAGTGTAACAGAAAATGCAGATAAAAAATGTCAAGATTGGGTAAAAAAGGTAAAAAAGCAAAATCCTGCTTCAAAAGTGGTAATTATTGGATGTTTTGCCCAGCTTAAGCCAAATTACATCGCAAAAATAAAAGGTGTTGATGCAGTTTTTGGCGCAGCTGAAAAATTTAATTTAGCGCAACACCTACAATCTTTGAAAAGTGCTCAATTGCCGATTGTTATGAATAGCAATATCAAAGAAGTTCATCATTTTACACCAGCATATTCATTTGGCGATAGAACAAGGACATTTTTTAAAGTTCAGGATGGATGCAACTATTTCTGCTCGTTTTGCACTATTCCTCTGGCACGTGGTAAAAGTAGGTCATCCAATATTGAGCAAACGCTAATAGAAATGAACAAAATTGACCCAATGGTCAAAGAGGTTGTCCTTACTGGAGTAAATATTGGTGATTTTGGTTTTGGTACCAGTGAAAAATTTATAGATCTCATAAAGGCCATTGAAAAGGAAGAATTTGACAAAAGATTTAGAATTTCTAGCATTGAACCAAATTTGCTATCCGATCAAATAATCGATTTCGTCTCTACCAGCAATTATTTTGTTCCACATTTTCATGTGCCTCTTCAATCTGGTAATAACGAGATCCTAAATAAAATGAGGAGAAAATATCAAACAAATCTCTACCGAGATACAGTACAAAAAATAAAAAACAAAATGCCTAATGCTTGTATTGGAGTTGATGTAATTGTTGGATTTCCGGGCGAGTCAGAATCTCATTTTATGGATACTTATCATTTTTTAAATGATTTAGAGGTAGATTATCTTCATGTTTTTCCTTATTCCATGCGCGAAAATACGGGAGCAAAAAAAATGAAAGAACAGGTACCAAAAAACATAAAAACAAAACGAGCAAGTATGCTTAGAATCTTAAGCGAAAAAAAGAAAAGAAAATTTTACCAATCTCAACAAGGCAAAATTGTAAATGTTCTTTTTGAATCAGAAAATAAAGATGGAAAAATGCACGGTTTTTCAGAAAATTACATTCGTGTAGAACATTCATTTAAGGAGGATTGGATTGGAAAAGTTAAATCAATGGAGTTAAACCAATTGCAAACCAATATGATTTTCACTTCAGAAAATATTAACCCAGAAGTCATTTCAAAATAATTATTTTTGACATGTATGTACCCTAATTTTTATTACATATTCAAGGATTGGTTCGGCTTAGAAATTGAGTTCCTTAGAGTTATAAACACCTTCGGTTTTTTTGTAGCTCTTGCATTCTTGGTGGCCAATTATGTAATGGTATTAGAATTAAAGAGAAAGGAAAAAGAAAATCTTGTATTTGTTTCAACTAGAGAAAAGTGGATCGGCAAGGGGCCTGTTTGGTTAGAGGTCTTGCTAAATGGGTTTTTCGGTTTTTTATTTGGTTGGAAAATTTTGGCACTTATTTTTTACCCAGAACTTATCGGAGGCAATCCCCAACAATTTATTTTTTCTACTGAAGGCTCTTTAGTTTTAGGTTTAATAACCGCATTTTTATTTGGAGCATATAAGTATTGGGAGGGAAATAAATCAAAACTGAAAGAGCCTAAAAAGACCATAGAAAAGATTCGTCCCTATCAATTAATGGGTAATATTACTATCCTGGCAGCAATTTCTGGGTTAATAGGGGCTAAGCTATTCCATATTTTAGAATATTGGCAAGATTTTTTGCAAGATCCTTTTGGTATGATTTTTTCCGGAGGTGGTCTTACATTTTATGGAGGCTTAATCTTTGGAGCGGTCTCTGTTTTAATTTATGCCAGTAAAAGAGGAATTAAACCAGTACATTTATTAGATGCAGGAAGTCCCGCTTTGATGCTTGCCTATGGAGTGGGTAGAATGGGTTGTCATACTTCTGGTGATGGAGATTGGGGAATCGTTAATACACAAGATAAACCAGATTGGCTTTCTTGGCTTCCAGATAATCTTTGGTCGTATAATTATCCAAATAACGTATTGAAAAAATGTAATCCTTATCAGGGAGAAGAATATTTCCAGCATATATGCGATTTTTCTGAAACACCTTATCTTATTGCGCCCGTTTATCCAACTGCACTCTATGAAGTATTGATGGCCACAGGTATTTTTGCCTTTTTGTGGTTTATTCGTAAGAAAATAAATACAGCAGGTATAATTTTCTTCATTTATTTGTTTTTCAATGGTTTAGAAAGGTTTTTGATTGAAAAAATACGTGTAAATAGTACCTATGATTTACTCGGGATGAAAATTACTCAAGCAGAAATTATATCCTTTGGACTCATGCTCACCGCATTAGCAGGGGTACTTTCCTTGATATTACGGAGAAGTAAAAAATCTAGCACATAAATTTTTTAAAGGAACTTCAGACCAGTCCCTAAATATTTTGCTTCAGAGCCTAGCTCTTCCTCAATCCTT
>MDTB01168588.1_pt1 | contig 12704 bp, 11 predicted proteins | sample 811161 | NCBI WGS metagenome assembly MDTB01 (sample SAMN05326650, study PRJNA326480) | marine metagenome | isolation source: seawater | place: Mediterranean Sea | collected 2009 | reverse complement strand
GGACTTACTGCGGGTGCGGTGAAAGGGTGATGCCGTTGATCTGCTGTCATATGCGCCTCCCCTGCAGGTCTCTAATCTTCTGTAAATCCATGCATGTAAAGGGATCAGCATGATCGGATCGCGCCCCGAACAGGCCGTTCTTTCACGCGGCACGGATTTGTCAAAAACAGATGAAACCCGCGCAGTGATCGAGGGCATGGTCGATGGCCTCAATGACCATCGGATCGCAGATATCGGGGAATTCTTTTCCCAGAGCTTCCGCTGGATGGGCAATACAGGGTGCGGAATAAAAAAAGGGCTTAAAGAGTTTCAGGACAATTGGCAAAAACCGTTTCAAGCAGCCTTTTCGGATAAGGTCTGTATTGATGAAGCGCGACTTTATATGGGTGAATGGGCCGCCGCCTTCGGGCGCCAAGAAGCCATCCACTCTGGCGATTTTATGGGGCTTGCTGCCAGTGGCAAGAAAATAGAAATTCGTTACATGGATTTCTGGAAAGTGGAAAACGGCAAGATAACCGATAATTGGGTCATGGTCGATTTTCCTCATGTTCTCGCACAGTTAGGACATGATGTGTTTAACGGAGAGGGCTGGGAAGCGTTTGATCGCGGTCAACGGACGCCCCCGCGAATGGGCGAGTGAGGAAAGAGCGATGGCAATAGAGAATTTAAAACAGTCTAAGTCCGACAGTGAAAAAGCCCAAGAAGACGCCAAAGTGCGCAGCGTGGTTGAGGCCACACTTGCGGATGTTGAAGCGCACGGTGATGTTGCAGTTCGAAAGCTGTCAGAAAAGTTTGATGGCTACAGCCCAGGAAACTTTCGCCTATCACCAAGCGAAATTGAGGCCGCGATGCAAAAAGTATCAGATCGCGACATGGAAGATATTAAATTTGCGCAGGCTCAAATTCGAAGGTTTGCCGAGGCCCAGCGCGCGAGCATGCAGGATATCGAAGTAGAAGCCCTGCCCGGCGTGATCCTAGGCCATCGCAATATTCCAGTGCAATCGGTCGGGTGCTATGTTCCAGGCGGTAAATTTCCTATGGTGGCCTCAGCGCATATGTCGGTTTTGACCGCATCTGTAGCGAGCGTGCCGCGGATCATTGCATCAGCCCCGCCAGTAGACGGAGCCCCCCACCCCGCCATTGTGGCCGCAATGCATTTGGGCGGCGCACATGAAATTTACGTGTTGGGCGGCATCCAAGCTGTCGCCGCGATGGCGCTGGGCACCGACACTATTGATCCGGTGCATATGCTCGTCGGGCCGGGCAATGCCTTTGTTGCAGAAGCAAAGCGGCAACTTTACGGCCGAGTCGGTATTGACCTCTTCGCTGGCCCCACCGAAACCATGGTCATTGCAGATGATACAGTTGATGCCGAGCTGTGCGCGACTGATCTTTTGGGGCAAGCAGAACATGGATATAATTCTCCAGCCTGCTTGATCACCAATTCACGCCGTTTGGCACATGAAACCATTTCAGAAATTGACAGGCTTCTGACCATTTTGCCAACCCGTGAGACGGCAAGTGCCAGTTGGCGTGATTATGGCGATGTCATTCTTTGTGATTCCCATGATGAAATGCTCAACTTGGCCAATGAGATGGCCTATGAACATGTGCAGGTCATGACCGACCGCGATGCATGGTATCTTGAAAATATGCATAGCTACGGCGCATTATTTTTGGGCGCACGTACTAATGTTGCCAATGGCGATAAAGTTATAGGCACTAACCACACCCTGCCCACCAAGAAAGCCGGCCGTTATACCGGCGGTCTTTGGGTTGGAAAATTCCTGAAAACGCACAGTTATCAACGGATTGAAACCGATGAAGCTGCGAGTACAATTGGGGAATATGGAAGCCGTTTATGTATGCTTGAAGGCTTTGTCGGCCATGCCGAACAGTGCAATATTCGCGTGCGGCGCTATGGCGGCAAAAACATTGCCTACGGGAAAGCCGCTCAATGAATGTGTCTTCTTCCCCAACCTCGCTTAAGTCGTTCTTTTCGCCGCTGCGAAAGGCCATGGCTGATTTTTCGGAAACCTCGGTCCGCAACGCCTTGTCAGACGTGTGCTCAGAGGATACCAAAACCCGCATGTGCCATCCATTTGGTGACATATCAGGGATAGACACTTTTTACAAAACAGCCTATCAGCCCCTGCTCCAATCCCTGCCCGATCTTGAACGGCGAGATCTTATTGTTCTTGCCGGCACGACCCCGCAGGGCAAGGACTGGATCGGAACTATGGGCAATTACATGGGAACCTTTCTGGCCCCCTTTCTGGATATTCCGCCTTCCGGCCATCTTGCCCATATGCGCTATCATGAATTTTTTCATATACAGGATGGCAAAGTGGTGGAAATCCACCTAATTTGGGATATTCCCGAATTAATGATGTTGGCCAATGCTTGGCCGATGGCGCCTCAGCTTGGGTCCTATCTATGCACACCGGGACCAATGACTAGCGATGGGCTTACGGTATCCGGGGACGGGACAGCCAGCCTTGAGCATGTCAAAGATATGGAAACTGCCTTGTGCCGCTATCCCGAAAATCCGGACCCCAAAGTTATGCAGCTTGATAAATTTTGGCATCCAAGGTTTAACTGGTATGGGCCGGCAGGAATAGGCACAGGGCGCGGCATTTCCGGGTTTCGACACTGGCACCAAATCCCCTTCTTGCGGGCGATGCCCGATCGAAAAGTAGATCCGGCCGGTGACCGTTTGGCGGAGGAAGAAATGTATGATTTATTATCTCACTATATCGCCGAGGGCGCTTATGTTTGTGAAACAGGTTGGCCCAATATGCGCATGAAATTAACAAATGATGGGTGGATGGGGATTGCCCCCACTGGTAGAGAAATTACATTGCGTAGCCTTGACTTTTGGCGTCTAGACAATGGCCGCATTCGGGAAAACTGGGTACAAATTGACGTCTTGCATACCTTTGCTCAGCTTGGCGTTGATGTTCTTGCACGCATGCAAGAGTTCAACAAAGCCAGATCACTTGGCATCATTCCGCTGACCGAAGGTTTGACATGAGTTTACCGCGTACACCGTCCTTTGATTTAACTGGTAAGCGTGCCTTGGTAGCAGGGGCCTCTTCGGGAATAGGGCTTGGATGCGCAGCCGCTTTAGCAGAATACGGCGCCGAGGTCACTTTGGCGGCGCGTCGGGTGGATTTGCTGACAGATATTATGGACAAATTGACTTCTGAGGGGCGCAAAGCGCAAGTCTTACAGCTGGATGTCACAGATATTGACGCCACAGCGGTAGCGGTTGCACAACAAGGGCCTTTCGATATTTTGGTTAATTCGGCCGGCCTGGCGCGGCACAGCAAAGCCAGCGAGACAGCTCTGGATGATTTTAACGCCGTCTTAGATCTGAATATTCGCGGTGCTTATTTTTTAACCCAAGCTGTAGCCAAAGGGCTGCTTGCCGCCGGGCGGCCGGGTAGCTTGATCAACATATCAAGCCAGATGGCTCATGTGGGCGGCCTTGAACGCGCGGTTTATTGCGCCACCAAACATGCGGTTGAGGGCTTTACTAAAGCTTTTGCGATTGAATGGGGCAAGGCCAAGATCCGCGTCAACACCATATGCCCTACCTTTATCCTAACAGATTTGACAAAAGCCACCTTTGAGCAACCGCAAAAACGGGCTTGGATTGAAGACAAGATTAAACTGGGCCGCGTAGGAGAGGTCGAAGATATTATGGGCGCTGTGGCCTACCTTGCCTCTGATGCCTCGGCTCTGGTCACCGGAACGGCGCTCATGATTGATGGAGGGTGGACGGCAGAATGAGCAATGCGCGGATCACATCGGCCGAGGTTGCCAGACGCGCGGGCGTATCCCAATCGGCGGTAAGCCGTGTCTTTACCCCCGGCGCATCCGCATCAAAAACAACCATTGATCGAGTTAAGAAAGCTGCCACCGAGCTTGGCTATCGGCCTAATTCACTGGCTCGCGCAATGGTTTTGGGAAAAACCCGGATTATCGGTCTTGTAGTGGCTTATCTAGAAAATCAGTTCTACCCCGAGGCGCTCGAACGGCTTTCAAATAGCCTGCAAGAAGAGGGCTATCATGTGCTGATGTTTATGGCGGCACAAACTGCTGGTGATATCGATGCTGTGGTCGAGGAAATCCTCGACTATCAGGTCGATGGCATCATTGCCGCTTCGGTCGCCTTATCATCCGAGCTGTCCGAGCGCTGCCGCGCTGCCGGTGTTCCAATGGTTCTTTTCAACCGCTCGCAGGACTTTCCGACAATGTCGGCAGTAACATCGGATAACTTCGCCGGTGGCCGAAAAGTGGCTGAATTTCTAATTGCAGCGGGCCACAAAAAAATAGGATTTTGTGCCGGTTGGGAGGGCGCTTCAACCCAGCGCGACCGGGAAGCCGGTTTCTTGGAATCATTAAAGGACGCAAGCATTGACTTGCATTGCCGCGAGACTGGCAATTTCAAGATGGAAGAGGCCCGCGCGGCAACCTTGCGGATGTTTGCCTCGGATCCCCCCGATGCAATTTTTGTGGCCAACGACCATATGGCCATCGCAGTTATGGACACCCTTCGCTCAGAGTTGGGTCTGGATGTGCCCAAAGACGTCTCAGTGGTGGGCTACGATGATGTGCCCGCAGCCGCATGGCCGGCCTTTAACCTGACCACTGTTCGCCAACCAGTCAACCGAATGGTGGCGGAAACGGTAGATATTTTACTGCAGCAAATAGCTAACACCAGCACTCAACCACGGAAAATCAAAATTGATGGACCCTTGATTGTTCGCGGATCGGCTCGGGTACCAGAAGGATGGAGAAGATGAAAGGTTTTTCAGAGCAATGGAGCGATTTGCCTGACTACATTCTCGGCATAACCCAAGAAATATGGGAAGACCGCGGGATCGGGACATTAAATCATTATTACAGTGCCGATATACCAATGCGCTTTCCAGAGGGCATTTCAATTGGTAATCAGCGCACCATTAACGGCACGCTTGCCACCTTGGCTGAGTTTCCTGACCGTCAGCTTACTGGCGAGGATGTGATTTGGTCAGGCGATGCCGAAAACGGGTATTTGTCTTCTCACCGCTTGCTCACCATGGGCACCCATACGGGCGGCGGTTATTTCGGACCACCAACTGGCAAGCGCTTTGTCATCCGCGCCATCGCGGATTGCGCGGCAATCAATAATCAGATCAATGATGAGTGGTTGATCCGGGATACGGCCGGACTGGTCAAACAGCTTGGTATGGACCCAAAGCAGTTTGCGCGAGATCTAATCGCACGCGAAGGGGGACTCGAGGCATGCCTGCAACCGTTCAGCCCCAAGAATGATGTCACAGGGCCCTACAAAGGCCGTGGCAACGATAATGCATGGGGGGCCAAACTTGGAGATATACTCACGCGTATGATGGAGAAAGATTTTTCAGTCATCCGCGCCGAATATGATCGCGCTGTCCATTGCGAGCACCCAGGTTCCACAACAGTTCATTCCTGGGCTGATACCGAAGCGCTTTGGATGGGACTTCGGGCCTCTTTTCCAACCTCCAAATTCAAAATCGAGCATCAGATCGGCCGCGAGGATCCACTGCTTTCACCACGCGCTGCCCTGCGTTGGAGCCTCAGCGGCAAACATGACGGTTGGGGTATGTTTGGCCAGCCAACAGGCGCAGAGATTTATGTGATGGGCTTTACACATTCCGAATTCGGCCCCCAAGGGCTGCGCCGTGAATATACGCTGTTTGACCCTGTATCTATCTGGAAACAAATTTTCATTCACAACGGTTAACAAATGGTACCAACCGACACTTTCGTAGCGAAATAGCCGCCAAGACAAAAATATGAAAAAGGGAACATAATGACCCAAACAAAAATTGCACAGCGCATCGTCCGATATGGAGAGTTAAAGCCCTGCAAAACCGCATTTATCGATGCCCATACCCCCGGGTCTGATCAAAAGGAAAACTTTACCATCATCGGTGGCGGCGTTTCGGAAAGCCCCGACCAGCATGTGCATATCCGCGATCAAATTGGATTTAATATCGGAGCAGCAGGTCAGCCGCCCAAGTGCCGCAATAGCCTTCATTCACATCGCACAGCAGAAGTGTTTTTCGTGCTCAAAGGCCGCTGGCGATTTTTTTGGGGGCGCTGGGGAACCGCCGGTGAGGTGATTGTCGAGGAAGGTGATATTTTCAATATACCAACAGGTATGTTTCGAGGGTTTGAAAATGTCGGTACCGATTATGGGATGATTATGGCCATCTTGGGCGGTGATGATGCAGGCGGCGGCGTCATCTGGGCACCGGAAGTTATTGAAGATGCGAACGATCATGGTCTGGTTCTAGGAGAAAACGGAAAGCTTTATGACAGCAAAAAGAGAGAGAGTTTGCCAGAAGGTATCCGCCCGATGCCCATGCTAACCGATGATGAACTGTCAGATTTTCCAGAAGTGCCGGTTAAAAATGTCGTGCGCGACTATGTGGCCCGGTATTGGGATCTGATGGCATTAGGCCGAGATGCGCCTGCAAAAGTCATCGGCCATAATGCCATCTTGCGCGACCGGCCCGGTTTTGAAGTTGACTTTCTCACCCGAGGGTCCGAGCCACGACAGATGACAACCCCAGACAAGCCAACGGTTTTGATGCCTGTACGTGGACACTGGTCGATTGGCTGGCAAGGTGGTGAGGCAACTCTAAACCCCGGTGATACATGTTTGCTGCATGCCAGCGAAGCATATGCGCTCACACCCACCATGACTGGTGAAGCGAGCCTTTACCGGATCACCGCCACCAATGATTATCCGGGGGCCACCTGGACCGGCTAAATGGCGTTAAAAAAGGCAAGCCGCTATGAGATACGGCGAAAAGGTTAACGCCAAGACGCCCAAAACCGAACCGCGGCAATAAAGACGCAATGCCGACGTAATACCGAACGGAAGGAAAGAGCAAAATGAGCAAAACCTTGACAACCCACGTAGGCTCGCTGCCACGCAGCCAAGAAGTGGTGGATTTCATCTTTGCCCGTGAGCGTGAAGAACCCTTTGATCAGGCCGAGTTCGATGCCTGCATGACGCGGTCGGTTTCGGAAACCGTTGGCAAACAGCTGGCTGCGGGCATTGATATTGTCAGCGATGGTGAAACCTCAAAAATTTCCTATGCAACCTATGTGAAAGACCGCTACAGCGGCTTTTCGGGTGACAGCCCCCGCAATGCGCCGGCTGACTTGAAAATGTTTCCCGGATTTTTGCAGCGTCTGGCCGATGATGGCGGCACACCGCAATACGCCCGCCCAATGTGCACCGGCGAGATCCGGTCAAAAGGGCAAAATGATTTATTAAAGGATATCAATAACTTACATTTATCCATGGCAGACCATGGCGCCCAGCGTGGGTTTATGAATGCCGCCTCGCCAGGCGTAATATCTCTATTTTTACAAAACGATTTCTACCCCAACCGCGAGGCTTATCTTGCAGCTCTGGCTGAAGTGATGAAGGCTGAATATGAAACCATTATAGGCGCTGGCCTTGACCTACAACTTGATTGCCCGGATTTGGCTTTATCACGTCATATGTTGTTTACCGATCTCAGCGATGAAGCTTTTGTCAAGGTTGCAAATCTGCATGTTGAGGCACTGAACCATGCGCTTGAAAATGTTCCCCAAGACCGCGTGCGCGTTCATATTTGCTGGGGGAATTATGAAGGGCCGCACTGCTGTGATATTTCTATGGACGAAGTGTTCTCGACACTGATGTCAACAAAATCGCGGTTTGTTTTGTTTGAAACCTCTAACCCCCGCCACGCCCATGAATGGTCTGTTTTTCAAGCGCGCAAATCTGAAATACCCGATGATAAAATCCTTGTCCCGGGAGTAGTAGATACCACAACGAATTTTGTGGAACATCCCGAATTAGTCGCCCAACGCATTGAAAAATTTACTAATATCGTTGGCACTGAACGAGTGATCGCCGGAAGCGACTGCGGATTTGGAACCTTTGCCGGATTTGGCGCTGTTGATCCTGATATTGCTTTTGCAAAACTGGCCGCTCTTGCAGACGGCGCCAAAATTGCAACGGAGCGCGCTTGATACCATTACTACTTCTTCCCGGAATGATGTGCGACGCACGCTTATTTGCGCCGCAGATCGTATTTTTTTCCCAAACCAGGCCGGTGATGGTAGGATTTATTGGCGGACATAACTCAATAGAATCCTTGGCAGGTGATGTTCTGGCCCAAGCACCATCAAAGTTTGCACTTGCCGGGCTTTCAATGGGTGGAATAGTTGCCATGGAAATACTGCGCCAAGCACCTGAGCGGGTATGCAAGCTGGCCTTAATGGACACCAATCCCCTTGCCGAATTGCAAGCCGTCAAATTGCGCCGAGCACCCCAAATAAAGGCTGCAAGTTCCGGGGCTTTATCACAAGTGATGCGCGATGAAATGAAACCGAATTACTTGGCGAAAAACCCACAAAAGACCAACTTGCTTGAGTTATGCATGGAGATCGCGTTGGACTTGGGACCCGATGTTTTTGTTAATCAATCCATTGCATTACGCGATCGGGCGGATCAAAAAAGCATCTTGCAAGGTTTTAAAGGAGATGCGTTAGTTCTCTGCGGTCGGCATGATAGGCTATGCCCTGTTGAGCGTCATGAACTCATGCATCAATTGGTGCCAAATAGTCACCTTGTGATTATTGAAAATGCTGGACATTTGCCCAGTTTAGAGCAACCCAAAGAGACTACATCTGCACTTGCAGACTGGCTGGAGATATAGACATGACACCTGCCATTTTAAGCTTACTGCGGGGAGTAGATACGCCAACCATTTGCAACGCGATTGAGGTAGCGCAAGGCCAAAGGGGATTTAATGCCTTTACCCGTGGAACAATGCTGTTCTCTGCGCCCCAAGAGTCGGCAATTACTGGCTATGCTCGTACAGCTAAAATTGCAGCCATCACACGGCCGATTGACCCACCAGAGACCATCAAAGCGCGCAGAATGGACTATTATAAGTATATGTCGGAGGCAGCATTACCCGCCATTGCAGTGATTGAGGACATGGATTACCCCGACTGTATTGGGGCCTATTGGGGTCAGATTAACACGACAACTCATAAGGGCTTTGGCCTGTCCGGTGCCCTGACCAACGGAGTAATGCGCGATTTGGGGGATTTGCCGTCAGGATTTCCTGTTGTAGCAAAATCTATCGGCCCGAGTCATGGGTTTGTTCACGTGCGTGATATTGGATCGACAGTTTCAATCTGTGGCCTGCCCGTCTCGGACGGCAATTTGATTCATGCCGATTAAAATGGCGCTTTGGTTATCCCACTAGATGTGATTGATACACTTGAAGCCGCAATAGAAAAATTGGTGTCCACAGAGCGGATAGTCTTGGATGCTGCCCGAAAGAAGAGCTTTAACTTTGTCACATTTCAAAAAGTTTGGAATGAGTTTGAACACTCTAAAACTTAAATGAACCTGCTAAAAATTTTTAGAAAGCAAAAAGAGGTTCTATAAAGTGGGCACGTTTATACCTAGATTGACAAAATTTGCTGAAATCGGTTGCTGACTGTAGTGAATTCACGCCCACGGATCGCTCTTTCAAATTCATTATAAAGTGATAGGCTAGAGGCAAATTATTCTAATTCGTTACACCAAAATAATCGTCATATTCTTGCATATTAGTTCACCTATTTTAACTCGACTGATTTCCTCTTTGATCCCTTTTGTGCGGATAGGCCAAGAATTCTTTACTTCAAGCCAGCAACGATAACGGTGAGAACAAATGCTGCCCACCCGTTGAGAACGCGTTAGATCGACTTAGATCCTTTAATATATGTATTATTTTTTGGAAAAGCCAGTTGCAAATCGTTTGGTTTAAAAGAGATCTCAGAGTGCATGATCATCGCCCCCTTAACAAAGCGGTATCGCATGGTGACGTGTTGCCTCTTTATGTGGCTGAGCCTGCGCTTTGGAGGCAGCCCGACATGTCCGGGCGGCAATGGGCATTCATAGCGGAAGCATTGCAAGATTTGCGCGATGATTTGACGGCGTGCGGCCAGCCACTGGTTGTCAGAATAGGCAACATGGTGCAGGTGCTTGCAGCGCTTTCAAGGCATGCCCAGATCGATGGAATCTGGTCCCATGAAGAGACTGGTAATGACTGGACGTTCAAGCGCGATCAGCAAGTTGTAGCGTGGTGTCGCGCGCAGGGTATCCGGTGGACTGAAATCAGAAATCACGGTGTTCAGCGTCGGCTGTCTTCGCGCAATGGATGGGCCGGGAATTGGGATTCGTTCATGGCCGAGACGCTGACACCCGCACCGACTTTAAAGCCGATTGAAATAGACATTGGGCATATCCCCAACGCGCGCGATCTGGGGCTTGAAGCTGACCTTTGTTACTTGCGTCAAATCGGTGGACGTCAAAAAGGTTTAGACCTTTTGGACAGTTTCCTAAAGGAACGCGGCGAACAGTATAGCAGCGCCATGTCTTCTCCTATTTCGGGTGAACGGGCCTGTTCGCGCCTATCACCGCACTTGGCTTGGGGCACGGTATCGATGCGTGAATTAGCGCAACGCACCTGGGACCAGCAGCGTGCTATAAAGGTAAATTCTGGGATAGGAAACGCGGCTTGGCGGGCATCGTTGAAATCCTTCAATGGCAGGCTGCATTGGCACTGCCATTTCATACAAAAGCTAGAGGACGAGCCGCGTCTAGAGTTACAGAACATTCATCGAAAATATGATGGCATTCGCCCATCAGCACCAGATCAAGAACGGCTTGCGGCCTGGGCGAATGGCGAGACCGGCTTGCCGTTTGTTGATGCTTGCATGCGGTATCTACGGGCAACAGGGTGGTTGAATTTCCGGATGCGTTCAATGGTTATGGCGACTGCCAGCTATCACCTATGGCTGGATTGGCGTGCGCCCGGGTTGCAACTTGCGCAGTACTTCACCGACTACGAGCCCGGCATCCACTGGAGCCAGGTGCAAATGCAATCAGGAACTACAGGGATTAATACAATTCGGATATATAACCCTGTCAAGCAGGGTTACGATCAGGATCCTACGGGTGCTTTTACCCGAAAATGGGTGCCCGAGCTGGCAGAAATTCCAGATAAATTTCTCCACGAGCCGTGGCACGCTGAAAATGCGCGCGATGTGCTGGGCAAGACCTACCCTGAACGGGTAGTTGATCATCTTGCGGCCGCCAAAGAGGCGCGAGAGCGCATCTGGGCCGTACGACGTAGTGCCGATTTCCGGGCGGAGGCCTCTGCCGTTGTTGCCAAGCACGCAAGTCGCAAGGGCACAGCGCGTAAAAGAACGCGGCTGACGAGGAAATATATGCCGGACCAGATGACTTTACCCTTTGGAGACCACTCATGAAGATGAGACGTAAAGCGGACTTGCCTAGCAAGACCTGTGTAACCTGCGGCCGTCCATTCGTGTGGCGCAAGAAATGGATGAAGGTTTGGGACGAGGTCAGGTATTGCTCGGAACGATGCAAGCGAGCGTCATGAGCGATTTGGTCTCTGTCTTAAGACACATCGTTGGACATGATACCCTTGAGCAGTGCCCCTTGGTGGACGGCTCGAATCAGATCGTCAGTAGACTCACTACCTCTCCCATTACGACAACTGATGAACTTCTAACACATCTCCTAGATATCGCTTATTGTCCTTTTTCAGGCCCAACAGGTGTTATCCAGCCCCCAAGCCGATGGAACTGAATTATTGGAATGTCTACCCCACCTTCATCCTGACGACATAAGCTCTGAGCCACCGTCCTGCATGCCTGAACACCCGGAAATGACCACCGTGGACCTCTCGGTGAATTGCTTTTTTTAGGGTTTAGACCCTATTTCACTGGCTTTAGAGGGACTTCAAACAATAACTTGGTACCCACGGCCGAACTCGAACCAGCACGGCCTATCAAGCCCGGAGATTTTAAATCTGTTGTGTCTACCATTCCACCACGTGGGCAAATACACCTAAAGTCAGACACTTACATCAATTACCGCGTAGAAAACCACACAGTGGCATCTACCTGTCAATACATTAACTATTCCTAAATGTGTGCCAATGTGGACCAAATGTGTGACAAGATGTGTCCAAGTGTGGAACGACAGAAGATCACTCGATGTAGCTATTTCGTGAAACTCATTCCAAATGGTGAGCCGCCTTTTCGGTACAATAAGTGGTTACTCAGTGGGAGCTAAAGACCCTCTCAATGCCCAACTTAAAGCGTCCTCTAAACGGTCATCACCCCAGAAAACTTCGCCAAAGACTACAAAACTGGGGGATCCAAAAACCCCTAAAGCTTTTGCCTCAATCGTTTCTTTATCAAGCATTGATACAATCTCTTGAGATGTTGCAAGACCGATTACCCGATCAACATCTTGCCCAATTTCAGTTAGGCTACCTGAAATATTAGGCTCTTCTCCTGCGGGCTCACCTTTTTCAAACCATCGACGGTAAGTTGCTTGAGTATATGCTTCTAACCAGCCTTCTTCTTTTCCCAGAATGGCTATTTGATTCGCTAAAACTAATCCGAACAAAGGATAAGGAGCAGGGATCTTTGGCTCTAGGTTATACATTCTAGATCGGCGCTCAATATCACGCCACATGTAAGCTGATTTTACAGGCTTGTTAGAAAAAGGAATGTTCTTCTGCTCAACCATCACATCACGTACATTGAAGGGTCGCCAAGAAATTTCT
>MDTB01006896.1_pt1 | contig 12704 bp, 15 predicted proteins | sample 811161 | NCBI WGS metagenome assembly MDTB01 (sample SAMN05326650, study PRJNA326480) | marine metagenome | isolation source: seawater | place: Mediterranean Sea | collected 2009 | reverse complement strand
ATTTCGAGACAAATTTATCAATTTTTTAATTAAATTAGATTTTAAAAATTGATACAAGTAAATTAATTTTTCAATGAAAAAAATACAAATATCACCTTCAATTCTGTCAGCTGATTTTAATCAATTAGGAAGTGAGATTAAAAGATTAGAAGAGGCTGGGGCTGATATGGTCCACGTTGACGTAATGGATGGACATTTTGTTCCAAATCTGACTATAGGTCCTCCAGTGATTGAGGCATTAAAAAAAAATTCATCAATGCTTTTTGATGTTCATTTAATGATTACACCAGTACATAAGTATATTGAAGCTTACGCAAAAGCTGGAGCAGATATAATCACAATTCATCCTGAGACAACCAATGATATCAATTCATCAATTTTAAAAATAAAAGAACTTGAAAAAAAAGTTGGTATTTCTTTAAATCCTGAAACAAAAATTGATGTAATCAAAGATCATTTAAAACAAATTGATCTTGTTTTAATCATGAGCGTGAATCCTGGATTTGGTGGTCAAAAATTTATGCCGGAGGTTTTAACAAAGATTAAGGATTTAAAAGAAATTCAAAACGAAAAAGGTTTAAATTTTGATATTGAAATTGATGGAGGAATAAATTTTGATAATTATAAATTAGCAATAGAGGCAGGTGCAAATATTTTAGTTTCAGGAACTACAATTTTCAAAAGCAATAACGGAGATATTAAAAAAAATATTGAATTATTAAAATCAAAATAATTTCATGATTTATATAAATCGTTTTTTTTTAAGTATTAATAGTCAATTAAAAAAACTTTACTTAAATTCTAATCTTTATGATACGAGAATATCCAAAGTAAGTGGTAAAAATTTAATTTATAAACCAAGTCCTCATTTACTTTCATCTTTAATTAAATATCAAAAAAAAAAATATAAAATTGATGACTTTCGTTTAGATGAAATTTGGAACAATGATAATTTAAGTAAAAAAGAGTTTAATAAATTAAATAGTTTTTATTGGTTTTTTAGTTTAGATTTGAAGTCTTCAAAAAAGACGACTCAGTTTATAATTGAAAATTGGATAAAAAATAATTCAAAATTTAATAGCAAAACTTGGGATTTTAATTGTACTGCAAGAAGAATTATTTCTTGGTTATCTTGTCATAATCTTACTTATGAAGATAGTGATCAAAATTACAGATATAATTTTAACAAGATTATACAAAAACAAACTAATCATTTGATAAATGAGACAAATAAGTCTGAATTAATAGAGGATAAATTAATAGGTTGTGCCTCAATAATTTTAGTTGGATTATGTTATCAAAACGAAAAAGATTATTTATCATTTGGATCTTCTATTTTAAAAAAAATATCTAAATCAACTTTAGATAGTTATGGATTCCCAAAATCAAGAAGTATTAAACAATTAATTTTTTATCTAAAATATTTTATTTTGATACGGGAATGGTTTAAAGAGTCTCAAATAAGTATTCCTGAACATATAGATGAAACTATTTACTATCTAGGACAAGGATATGCTTTTTTTTGGAAAAATATCAATTTTGATCCTTTATTTAATGGAAACAATGTTTCTAATAATAAGGATTTTGATAATTATCTAAAAAGATTAGGTTATAATTTTAAAAATAATAGTCAAGATTTGGGTGGTTATAAAATTCTTAGAAATAAAAAGATTTCTTTAATAATGGATATTGGATCTACACCAGATATAAAATACACACAAGATTATCAATCTGGAGCTTTATCGTTCGAGATAGCATCAAACGGAAAAAAATTAATTAGTAATTGCGGATATTACAAAAATAATAATAGACTCAATATATTATCTAAATCTTCTGCAACACAAAATACATTAGTAATTGATGACAACTCTTCATGTAAATTTATTAAAATCAATGACTTATGGCTAATCAAAAAAGGTTCAAAAATAATCAAAAAAGATATTGTTTTTGAAAAAAATTATTGGAAAATTAATGCTTCGCATGATGGTTATCTTAAAAAATTTAGTTCAATACATGAAAGAGAAATTCAATTTTATCCAGATCAAATGACATTTATTGGGATAGATAAGATTATTAAAAAGAAAACAAATCGAAACTATAAGTTTGATATTAGGTTCCATTTAGAACCTCGTGCCAAGCTGATGAAAACACAAGATAATCAAACAATCATGATTGAATTAAATGATGAGGGTTGGAAATTTACTTGTGATAATTATGATATAAATATTGATAATGGTTTATATTTCGGTAATAAAAATTTGTATACTGAAAACCAAAATATTTACATTACGGGTATTTCAAATAACCTAACTGAGATTATCAAATGGCAAATAAAAAAAATTTAAAAAAAATAAAAACAGCTTTGATATCTATTTCAGATAAAACTAATTTAAAACCACTTTTACAAGAGCTTAAAAAAAATAATGTAAAGTTAATTAGTTCTGGTGGAACATTTAAGGAAATAAAAAAACTAAAATTTAAATGTATAGAAGTTTCAGATTTTACTGGGTTTAATGAGATTCTTGATGGGAGAGTTAAAACACTACATCCTAAGATTCATGCTGGAATTCTTAACAAAAGAAATAATAAAAGTCACTCGAGAGATCTAAAAAATCATAAATTTGAGAACATAGATATAGTAATCATTAACTTTTATCCTTTTGAAAAAATTCTTAAGAAAACAGGTAAACATGATAAAATAATTGAAAATATAGACATAGGTGGTCCTACTATAGTTAGAGCAGCAGCAAAAAATTATAATGATGTTGCAGTAATTACTTCAACCAAACAATATTCAAAACTTATTGATGAACTTAAAAGAAACAAAGGTTCAACCTCTTTAGATTTTAGAAAAAAATTATCCAGACAAGCTTTTACTGAAACAGCTTATTATGACTCTGTAATTGCAAATTATTTTAATAATATATCTAATATAGATTTTCCAAAAAAAAAAATTTTTCATTCAAATTTAATTGAAAAATTAAGATATGGTGAAAATCCTCACCAAGAGAGCGCTATTTATTCTCTAAATAAAGATTTTCAAATTAATCAAATTCATGGAAGGCAATTAAGTTATAATAACTATAATGATATTTTATCAGCTTTAACAATTTCTAAATCACTTCCAAAAAATAATGGGACAGTTATAGTTAAGCATGCAAATCCTTGTGGAGTATCTATATTAAAAAATAATATTGACAGTTATAAATCTGCTTTAGCTTGTGATCCTATAAGTGCGTTTGGTGGAATTGTTTCATGCAACTTCAAAGTTACTTATTCATTGGCGTTAGAGTTTAGCAAAATATTTCTTGAGGTTATTATTGCAAATGGTTTTGATAAAAAAGCACTTAAAATATTAAAAGTAAAAAAAAATTTAAGATTAATTGATGCTTCAAACTTTTCTTTAAATCAAATTTTAAAATTAAATTCATTTAACAATTATGTTTTAGTACAATCTGAAGACCAACAAAAATTTTCAAAAAAAGATTTTAAGATTGTATCCAAAAGAAAACCAAGTAAATCACAATTTGAAAATCTTGTTTTTGCTTTCAATGTTTGTAGGTTCACAAAATCTAATGCGATTGTTCTTGCTAGTAACAATTCTACTGTTGGAATTGGTTCTGGCCAACCTAGTAGACTCGATAGTTGTCAAATTGCAATAGATAAAATGAAAAAATTTACAAAAATAGAAAATGAAATTGTAGCAGCTTCAGATGCTTTTTTTCCATTTGTTGATGGTATAGAAAAACTTATCCAAGCTGGAACTTCAGCTGTTATTCAGCCTTCTGGATCAATTAGGGATAAAGAAATTATAAATTTTGCTAATGCAACTAATACAGTACTGGTCTTTTCAAAAACAAGACATTTTAGACATTAGTTATTTGATCAATTTTTGCAGCTAAAATAAAATCATTTTCAGATAAACCCTCTATTGCATGAGTGGTGATAATTATTTTTGCATAGCCCCAACCGAAAGTAATATCAGGATGATGCCCTTCATCTTCTGATATTTTGCCAACTTCATTAATAAAACTCTGACTATTTATGAAATTTTTAAAAATGAATTTTTTTTCTAAAAAGTAAATATTTTTTTCATTTTTAACAACGTTCCAACCATCAATTTTTTTTTGATATTTATGAATTTCAGAAATATCAAATGGAGTTAGTCCACCTTCACAAGGAACACATTTTTTATCTAATAAATTATCCATATATGGAGCGGGCAAAGGGGGTCGAACCCTCGACCTTCTCGTTGGCAACGAGACGCTCTACCACTGAGCTATGCCCGCTTATAAACAATATAGTTAGACGTTTTTTTCAATTCAAGCAATATTAAATATAGTATATGTTATTAATATGAAAAAAGATGATTTACCGAATAAGTTAGCTGTTTTCCCACTAAGTAACTTTATAATTTTTCCTAAAACTACTGTCCCGCTAAATATTTTTGAGCCAAGATACATTGATATGATTAATGATAGTATGAAAACGAATAAACTAGTTGGAATGATACAGCCTAAAAATTCTAATAGTAATAATAGCTATTCTCCTGATCTGCATAAAGTTGGGTGTATGGGTAAAATCACAAGTTTTAAAGAAATTAAAGATAATCAATATCTAATTGAATTAAAGGGTGTAATTAGATTTCAGATTATAAATGAGATTGAGTCAGATAAAAAATACCGCGAATATGAAATTGAATTTAAAAATTTTTACCAAGATCTCGATAAAGAGAAAAAAGATATCAAATTTTCTGACTTGGAATTAATTTTTAAAGATCTTAAAACTCTTTTTGAAAAAAGAGGATTCATAATAAATTGGAAAGCCTTAGAAAAACAAAGTTTAGATGAAACTATAAATGCATTAGCTATGGCATCTCCATTTACTCTTGAAGAGAAGCAAGTTTTATTAGAAGCAAAAAATTTAGATAATCGAAAAACTAAAATCTCAGAAATTTTAACTACATATAGTTTTGATCAATATAATAACACGACGATTCAATAATATTAAAATTACAATCCTCTGTCAGCAAATTTCGTAAAGAGATTATTTACAGTTTTATTGTTACCTAATAATTTTACTGATTTACTAAAAATATTATTTTTAATCTTATTTTCTAAATTAAAAAACTCATATATAAAATCAACACCTTGAGCAAAAAGGAAATTTTTATTTTTACTATATTTTTCAAAATCTATACAAATTGACGTATCAAGATCTAAACCAAGATTTATTCTTTTATTGATCATTTTTATCAATACGCTAATGTCTCGTATTGTCATATTAAATCCTTGCCCGGCTAAGGGGTGTATTCTATGTAATAGATCACCAAATGCTAATATATTTTCATGGTAGTATTTTCTTAGTTCACTTGACTCTAATTTGAAGCTATGTAAATTTTTGATATGGGTAATCTCATACTTAAAATTATATTTTTTTATGAGATTTTTTAAATTTATATTATTTAAACCTTTCATAGAATAGACGACCGATGTTTGATTGTTAGAAATTGGTAAAAAAGCTATAGGTCCTTTTTTTGTAAAAGTTTGGAAAGCAGTTTTATTTTTGATTATTTTTTTATGATTAATGATTGCTGTATAAGCACGGCTCGAATAATCTTTGATAATTTTTTTGTAAAAAAAATTTTTTGTAAATTCATTTTTTGTATCGCAATTTATGATTAATCTATATTTTTCTTTAATTAAGTCGTAATTTTTAATTTCTTTTTTAAATTTGATAAAATTACTTTTTTTTAACTCTGAAAATAAAAAATCATTCAATTGAAAATTTTTGATAATAGAAAAAAGAGTCTGACCTTTATTTTGAAAATTCAATATTTTATCATAATTCAAATTTTCACTATAAACCTCAATTTTGTTAACTTCCCATAAAAATTTTTCAATATTTAATATATTCTTATTAAAAAATTCTATATTACTTTTGGATAGCCCCAAAGTGCGACTTTTGTTTTGTTTATATTTTTCATTAAAAAAAACATCGACGTAAACATTTTTGTTAATTAAGGCTTTAGCTAAAGCCAGGCTTGTTAATCCACCTCCTAAAATACAAACTTTCATAATATTTTTAATTTTAACAACAAAAATTAGATGATACAAAGTGGTAAATTTGATTCATCAAAAATGGATATAAAAAAACTAGCTAATTCTATAACTATTTTTATTTTTAACAGATTAATAGAGATCTATGGAATTATTATATCAATTTTTGGAATTTTACTGTTAGCTGCTATAGTTACGTACTCACCGTCCGATCCTAATTTTATATTTCCTGGTAACACTGAAATTAAAAACTTACTTGGATTTAGAGGAAGTTATACGTCAGATCTATTGTTACAATCAGTGGGTCTTATTTCTTATCTAATACCGATAACATTTATTTTTACAGGTATTTCTATTTTCAAACAAAAAAAAATTTTTTTATTTTTTCAAAATTTATTCTATATAATAATTTATTCTATATTTGGTTCATTATTTTTTAGCCACTTTTATCAAAATGGTTTTGATTTATACATAAATGGAAATGGTGGTTTTGTTGGAAATTTTTTTAATAAATTTTTTTTAGATACTATAATAACTAATTACGATAATGTTTTATACTATTTCTTAATATTTCTTATAATAACTTTATTTTTATTAAGTATTAATTTTGATTATAAAAATTTTATCACTTTTTATAAAAAAATATTTAGTCTTTTTATAAATAAAGGTACAAAAAATTATACAGATAAGAGTGAAATTATTGAAGAATATATCCCACAAGAAAAAATAAAGGACTTAATACAAGAAGATTTACCTTTTATAAAAGCAGAGAAAAATGAGTCTCTAAATAAAATCAAATTTAGATTACCCTTGATTGATTTATTAAAAGTTCCAAAAAAAAAAGAAAGAGAAAATTTGGACAAAAATATAAGTAATGATCCAGAGTTTCTTGAAAAAATTCTTTTAGATTTTGGAGTAAATGGGAATATTAAAAAGGTAAGTCATGGTCCTGTTGTAACCCTAAATGAATTTGAACCTGCCGCAGGAGTGAAAGTTTCTAAAATCATAAATCTTTCTGATGATATAGCTAGAAACACCAGCTCCGAGTCTGCTCGTATATCAACTATTCCAGGAAGTAATACAGTTGGTATTGAATTACCAAATCATTCTCGAGAAAATGTTTATTTAAGTGAAATATTAAATAATTTAAATTTTAGAAATAAAAATATTAAATTACCAATAGCCTTAGGTAAAAATATTTCTGGAACACCAATTATTGGTGATTTAGCATCGATGCCTCATTTATTAATAGCAGGTACAACAGGTTCAGGTAAATCAGTCTGTATTAATACAATCATACTATCTCTTCTCTACAAGCATACTCCAGATAAATGTAAATTTATTTTAATTGATCCAAAAATGTTAGAACTTTCTACATATGAGGGTGTACCTCACTTGCTTTGTCCAGTTATAACAGAAGCCAAAAAAGCTGCCTCAGTTTTAGGATGGGTAGTTAAAGAAATGGAAAGCAGGTACAGATTAATGACAAAAGAGGGAGTAAGAAATATAGACGGCTATAATAATAAACATAAACTTGCAATGCCTTATATAGTTGTTGTTGTTGATGAAATGTCAGATTTAATGTTAGTTGCTGGTAAAGAAATCGAAAACTATATTCAAAAGTTATCCCAAATGGCAAGAGCTGCTGGAATTCATATTATCATGGCAACTCAAAGACCGAGTGTAGATGTTATAACAGGTACAATTAAAGCAAATTTTCCAACACGTATCTCATTTCAAGTAACTTCTAAAATTGATAGTAGAACAATTTTAGGTGAACAGGGTGCTGAACAATTATTAGGAAAAGGAGATATGTTGTATATGTCTTCAGCAAATAAAATTGTTAGAATTCATGCACCATTTGTATCTGATAATGAAATTGAAAAAATTAATAATTTTTTAAGGTCTCAAGCTGAACCAGACTATGTTGATGAAATTTTAAATTTTGTGGTTGAAAAAGAGATGAATGAAGGATCAAAAAATCAAGGTGATAAAGATGAATTGTATCAATCAGCTTTAGACATTATAAAATCTGAAGGAAAAGCCTCAACTTCATTTCTACAAAGAAAACTACAAATTGGATATAATCGTGCTGCCAGGATAATTGATATGATGGAGGCTGAAGGTATTGTGAGTAAAGCAAATCATGTTGGAAAACGCGATGTTTTATAATGAAAAAAAAATATCTTTTTATTTTATTCTTTATTTTATTTACTGAAAAAGGTTCTGCAGAGATAAAGGGAAATATAATTAAAAACCTTAAAAATACTAATAATATTTCTTTTAAGTTTGAACAAAATATTAATGGAAAGATAGAAAACGGAAATTGTGTAATCGAATATCCTAAAAAAATTTTTTGTAATTATAAATTAAGAAACCAAAAAATCTTAGTCTCAAATGGGAGGACATTAGTTATTAAAACAAAAACAAGTTACTATCTTTATCCTCTAGAAAAAACACCTTTAAATTTAATTTTAGATAAAAATTATTTAATTAAGAAAATTAGAAACTCTAATGAGAGATACGTAGATAATAAATTTGTTAATTTTACTTTTGTTGAAGAAAACAATGAATTAAATATTTTTTTCAACAAAAATAATTATGATTTAGTTGGGTGGCAAACCTTAGATATTTATCAAAACTTAAATATTACATTTCTATCTTCAATTATTAAAAATCAAAATTTGGAGAAAAATTCATTTATTTTACCTAAGCAAAATTAATTAAACAGTAATTATTTCTTTTTTGAAGATTCTCATGCCCCTAGCTGTATAATTTGTTAAAGCATTTTTATGATCTAAAGAACAAGTGTGTACCCAAACTCTATTAGGTTTCATCAAAAATGAATTTTTTATTGCTGATGATAAAAGATAAGAACCTAATTTTTTATTTTGATATTCCTCAAGCAAACCAAGATAAGCAATTTCTACTTCATTTTTATCATCATGAATAATAAGCTCAAAATATCCAGCAAAATCTTCATTTTTTTTTAAAACATAAGTTTGAATTTTTTCACTCGAAACATATTCAGTCCACTGTTTTTCAGTCCAAATTAATCTATCAATCCAATGATGCTTTTTACCAACATTCTTATAGAAAAATTTATTAAGTTGAAAATTGACTGGTTTTACAATTTGAATTAAACAACCCTCTGGAAAATTTTTTGAGACTTTTAAATCGTCTAAAGAATTTATCTCCAAATAATTTCTCTGGATTTTTTTATTCACTCAACCATCTTACCTACTTTTTCACCTCCAAATAAATGGAAGTGTAAATGGGGTACCTCTTGGCCTCCATGCTCGCCTATATTAGATAAGGCTCTATAACCTTTGCCATTATCAATTGATATACCAATCTTTTTAGCAACGATATTCATTCCCTTTAACAAACCTGCCATTTCATCAGTTGAGGCTTTTGAGCTGAAATCATCAAGGTCAGTATATTTTCCTTTCGGTATAACTAAAACATGAATTTTTTTTTGTGGATTAATATCATAGAAGGACAATATAAAATCATCTTCATAAATCTTTTTACATGGGATTTCACCTCTTAAAATTTTTGCAAAAATATTATTGTTATCGTAACTCATTTTTTTCTTTTATCTAACTCCTCCATAATTTTCTCTATTTTGATATCACATGCTTCCAAATACATTGTCAAATGATAAAAAACATCAGCAGCTTCATGAATTTTATTTGAATTTTTTTCAACAGCTTCAACTAATTCATTGATTTCCTCAAGAACTTTTTTTTTACTAAAAGATTTATCACTCAACAACTTATTTGTATAAGAGCCATTAACAGAATTTTTTTTTCTATCTCTGGCAAGTTTAAATAAATTTTCTAAAGTACTAAGCATATTAAATTCTAACAGGTATTCCTTTTGAGTCCAAATAATCCTTAGCTTCTTTTACTGAATGCTTACCATAATGAAATATGGATGCTGCTAAAACTGCACTCGCTTTACCTAATTTTATTCCATCAACTAAATGATCTAAATTTCCAACACCACCAGACGCAATAACTGGAATGTTAACTTTTGAAGAGATTTTGTGCATCAATTCAATATCGTAACCAACTTGAGTTCCATCCCTATCCATTGAAGTTACTAAAAGCTCTCCAGCACCATTCTCTTCCATTTGTTTTGAATATTCTAGTGCATCAATTCCACTGTTATTTCTTCCTCCATGAGTAAATACTTCCCATTTATTTCCATTCTTTTTTGCATCTATTGCAACCACAATACATTGAGAACCAAACTTTTTTGAACTTGCTAGAACCACTTTTGAATTTTCAACAGCAGCAGTATTTATTGATACTTTATCTGCGCCACAATTTAATAATTTATTAATATCTTCCACACTCCTAATTCCACCACCAACAGTTAATGGCACAAAGCATTTCTTTGAAGTTTTTTCTACTACGTCATAAATAATATCTCTATTTTCATTTGATGCTGTAATATCTAAGAAACAAATTTCATCTGCTCCTCCATCAGAATAAATTTTAGCTTGTTCAACAGGATCTCCCGCATCTTTAAGATCCACAAAGTTAATACCTTTAACAACACGACCATTCTTAACATCTAGGCAAGGAATTATTCTATTCTTAAGCATTTTCTTTTACCAGTAGTTCTAATTTAATATCACCATCGTAGATAGCTTTACCAACTATTATACCTTCAATATTATTCAAACTTTTTGCTTTTTTAATATCATCTATCGAAGAAACACCACCAGATATGACTACTGGGCTATTTGATAATTCAGCAACTTTTGATGTTTCCTCAAAATTTGGGCCTTGCTTCATGCCATCTCGATTAATATCAGTATAAATTAATCTACTAATCCCATAATCATTTACTTCTCTTAGATAATCTAAAGTCAATTGATTAGAATTTTCCTTCCATCCAGACACTGATAAATATCCAGCTTTTGCATCTAAACCTAAAGCAACTCTGTTTGGAAATTTTTTACATGCTTCTTTTAAAAAATTTTGATCTGTTATTGCTGCACTTCCTAAAATCACTTTCTCAACACCAACATCTATATATTTTTCGATACTTTTGAGATTTCTAATACCACCACCTATCTCAACTTTAAGATCAAATTTACTTACTATATCTTGAATAATATCTAGATTAACTGTCTCACCAGTTAGAGCCCCATCCAAATCAACAACGTGTAAATTTTTAAAACCATAGTCTTTATATTTTCCAGCTTGTTCAATTGGAGATATTTCATACTCAGTTTTATTATTAAAATCTCCTTTAATTAACCTCACGCACTTTTTATCTTTAATATCTATTGCAGGAAATATTTTCATTTTGATTATTCTTTATAAATTTATAAAATTATCAATTATTCTAAGTCCCATTTTATCACTTTTCTCTGGGTGAAATTGGGTCCCAAAGATATTTTCTTTTTCAACAGAGCAAATAATATTTGATGAATAGTCTGTTGTTGCAGAAACTACATTTTTGTCTTTAGGAATAAATTCATAGCTATGAACAAAATACATATGGGAACCATTATCTATATTCTTAAAAATTTTACTTTCTTTAACAATATTTATCTGATTCCAACCAATATGAGGAAGTTTATATTTTCCATTTTGATTATTTATTTTGGATACTTTGCCTGAAATCCAACCCAATCCTTTTCTTTCAGACTCTTCATAACCAACATCAGCAAACATTTGAAAGCCAACACAAATTCCTAGAAGTGGTTTTTTATTGTTTATTGCAAATTCGTTTAATGTTTCTATAAGGCCATTGATTCCATTTAAAGCATCTACACAACTTTTAAATGATCCCTGCCCTGGTAAAACTATTTTATCACTAGATTTTATTTTATTTAAATCTGAAGTTGCCTCAATATTTACTTTATCTTTAGCAACCTCCTTAAAAGAATTTATTACCGAGCTAATATTGCCCGAGTTATAGTCAACAATTGTAACGTTCATTAATCTTATAAAGAACCTTTAGTAGAAGGAATCGATTTTTTATTCCTTGGGTCCATCTCTAATGCTGTTCTTAAAGATCTTGCTAATCCTTTAAAGCAAGATTCAATAATATGATGACTATTGTCACCGTAAATATTTTCAACATGCAGCGTAATTCCAGCAGATTGAGAGAAGGCCTGAAACCACTCTTTAAAAAGCTCAGTATCCATTTCACCAAGTTTTTCTACTTTAAGTTTTACCTTCCAAATTAGATAAGGTCTATTCGAAACATCAATAGCTACCCTCGTCAATGTTTCATCCATAGGTATCATAGCGTGCGCATATCTTTTGATACCAATAAATTTTTTTGATGCTTTTTTTAATGCTTCACCAATTGCAATACCAGTGTCCTCTGTTGTGTGATGAAGATCTATATATGTGTCACCTTTAGCTTTTATGTTCATATCAATAGATGAGTGTTTTGATAATTGTTCAAGCATGTGATTTAAGAAACCTATTCCTGTGTCAATTTTATACTTACCTTTGCCGTCAATATTTAAATCAACACTAATGCTGGTCTCTTTTGTTTTTCTGCTTATTTTACCTTTACGCTTCATAATTTAAAAGAGGTATACATATATTATCCAATTATGGCAATAATACTAAACCCGGACTTGAACTATAAGATTTAATATCCATTTAT
>MDTB01091951.1_pt1 | contig 12707 bp, 16 predicted proteins | sample 811161 | NCBI WGS metagenome assembly MDTB01 (sample SAMN05326650, study PRJNA326480) | marine metagenome | isolation source: seawater | place: Mediterranean Sea | collected 2009 | reverse complement strand
CTAGTTGGTTTGCAGATTTTAGGGCAACCTATATTGAGGTTTTGATATTCCCGATTGGTTTGCATAGGCGTCTCTAGATTTATCTAGAGGCGCTTATGTATTTTTAGAATGTGAGATACACCCCTTTAAGGTCACTTATAAAGCTCTAATAATAACTGGAAGTAATAACCAGTTTGTTTTGCTTCAAGAGTCGGCACCTATTTTGATCCTTGGTCCCCAAGTAGTTCCCAATATCATTAGTAGGATTACTAAAGTTAATAGCACTGAAGGTATATCTGCAAACATTGGTGGATCCATTAAAAAATCGCTACTTGATACTCCAGAATCTTGCAACCAGGCTTGGCCTTGTATAGACAGCTCTACCCCAGATTCTTGTATTTCAGCTAACCTTGCAGCAGTATTTGTATCAAATAGTACTCTCCATCCTGCAAGCTGAAGGCTAAAAAAAGCAACAAAGACACCAAAAATAGAGGTTAATATCTTTGCTGCCATATTACCACCAGACTCATTTGTTACTCTAGCTGCCCTTAGAGCAATGAATATTAATATAGCTAAAGCAACCATATACATTCCATTATTAATGTAACTTTGGCTGTTAAGATCTAAAATTTCAAATTCGGTCATTTTGATTTCCTTTTTCTATGAATTTGGAGGAGCGTATGAAACTTCTGCTATTTTGTTTGACGAAATTACTAACTCTGGACCTGTCCAGCAAGTTACAGTTTTAATTTCACTTACGGCGCCTCCTAAGTATGCAGACATCACAAGGGCCATATAATCTGTTTGCTTCTCAAATTCGCTTATTACGACGACTTCGTAATCTTGGCCAATTAATCCATAGAACCCAAGAAACTTTCCTCCAGCACTTTCGACAGCAGCTTTTAAACTGGCTGTTCTATCTTCGCCATTTCTCATCATACTCATGGCGACATCTTCTTTGTAATTTACATATGTTATTCGAACCGTCATTGTAATTCTCCGATTTTATTTTTATGAAACAAATGAGAATAAATAAGTATATTTGAGCAAGTACAGTATGTGTACTTTTCTACATTCAAGTTATTTTAAAAGGTTTTTACTACGCCATTTTCGTACGTTTAATGGAAAAAAAATAAACTAGGGCTAAAATGACGATAGCTCCACCTATAATTGTTAAAAGTTGGGGGCTTTCACTTATAAAAGCCCATACCCATAACGGTCCCAATATTGTTTCTATAAGCATAATAATACTGACGTTTGATGCAGGCGTCATTCTTGCCGCTCTAGATAGTAATACGAATGATACAGGAAGAATTATTAAACCTGTTATTGATATATAGAACAAACTATTTGAATTAATTTCGAAGGCACTTGGCCAAAAATAAAATGCTAAAAGTCCGCAAATTATTCCACCAGTTCCGAGGGCGAGGGGGAATGCTACATCTTTGTCTTTTCTAATAATAACGAAATTACAGGCTAAACTAAAAGCAACTACAAGGCCACATAGACCGCCAAGAGCTGTTGAGCGATTATATAAGTCATTTGAGTTAACATCACCAAGTGCCGATAGTCCTACGCCAAAAAATACCACAATTACGATGAGCCAAGTTTTAAAATCTACCACTTCCTTAAGTACTATGGCTCCCAAAATAATAGAAAATACCGGGACAGTTGCCACTGCAATTAGAACAATCGCTACAGGAGCCAAGAAAATACCATATGCAAAACAAAAAACATTTGCCATTTGAACTAAGATAAGGGCCAAGAAGCTTTTACGCCATATTTTTGGTTTCACCTCACTTCTAGGCCAAATAAATGGTAAAAGGCCTATTAAAAAGAAAATACTGCCTCCCTGAGTTGCCCGCCAAGCTACCATTTCCCCACCACTGAGCCCAGATAACCGCATAAATAGTGCATCAGGTGTTAAAATTAACGTACCCAAAAGCGCCAGAAATATCCCGGGATTCAATTTTCTATGTCCAATTCAGAAATATTTTATATTGATCGTAAAACTTTGTAATTGGATACATCGTATTTTGGACTTATTCTAGCGCGTTATTGAACAATTTAATTTCTTAACTTAACCTACTCTCAAATATAAATAAAAACGAAAAAGAGTGTTCACTATGTCTGATGATATATCTGGTATTATTTTTAATGATGGTGAGACCTACGAGCGTTATATGGGTGTATGGTCTCGCAAAGTTGGTGCACAATTTATTGACTGGGTTAGGTTCCCAAACTCATTGGATTTCTTAGATGTCGGATGTGGAAATGGCGCTTTTTCAGTCCAGATTGATGAGCTATGTAGTCCATCGAGTATATCTGGAATTGATCCTTCACCTGCTCAAATTGAGTTTGCTCGTAGCCGAAAAATTAATGTTTCATCCAGTTTTGAAGTCGGCGACTCGATGGACTTACCTTATCAAAACGAAAAATTTGATGTTTCATTAATGGCATTAGTTATATTTTTCGTACCAGACCCTAAAAAAGGAGTAACAGAAATGGCAAGGGTCACAAAACCAGGTGGTATATTAGCAGCATACGCTTGGGACGTGATTTCTGGTGGTTTACCGATGGAGCCCATGCATAAAATCATGAGAGAGATGGGTATTAAGTATCCATTACCTCCTAGCATTGAGGCGTCACAAAAATCAGAAATGAAAAAGCTTTGGAAAAATATTGGAATGAAGGAAGTAGAAACCTCAACATTTCACGTAGAACGTTCGTTCAAAAGTTTTGAGGAGTATTGGGCTATTAGTTCACTAGGACCATCGGTCATCGGTGCTCTTAATGAATTAAGTTCTGAGGTTGTAGATGGTATTAAATTGAAACTTAATGAAACACTGGAACGAGATAAGGATAACAATATAGTTTCTCGTGCATTTGCTAACGCTGTAAAAGGTATAAAAGCAGGTGGGATTGCAGACAATTAAATTGCTTGAACTTAATCATCAGCTTTAATTCTGAGCATGTCTAAGCTTCTCTGTAACTGAAGTTTTGATATGTTTCTTGCAATTACGACAATACGAGATTGACGATCGTTCTTAGGCCATTTTTTCAATTGTACAGGAGGATCAAAAACGTGCTGGACTCCATGAAAGACAAACGGAGCGTCGATATTTTCTAAAAATACAATACCTTTTATTCGTAAAATATCTGAGCCTTTAGCTCCGATTAATGTATCCAACCAATTGTCAAAGGTTGTGTTGGAAATAGGAGCGTCCAAAATAATTGAGCAGGTTTCAATTTTACTATCGTGGTTAAACGCAGGTTTTGAGATAGTCTTTGCTGGCGTTAATCCACTAAGGTTATTTAATTCACTAAGTTTTGGTTCACTACCAGTAGTCCAACTAAGTACATCCTTATAGCTTGATTTTTGTCTTAGAGCATTCAGACCCCAGATTTTTTCTCGGACACCTTTCCCATTTATTGCGTCAATAATGTTTAAGGTTGGATTTATTTTTTCTAATCTATTTTTGAAATTCAGAATTTGTTGAGGTGAAGCGATATCTGTCTTACTCAGTATAATTAAGTCTGCCAGTGCTGCCTGAGATACAGACTCAAATTGTGAATCGAGTGTGTCCGCACCGTTTACCGCGTCTGCAACTGTTACTACACCGTCTAGGCGCGTGCTTTCAGCTAATACATTATCCAAAAGAAGTGTTTGCATTATTGGCCCAGGGTCGGCCAACCCTGTTGTTTCGATAACTATACGCTCAAAATTAATCTCATTTTGAAGATTTTTGCGAATTAGTTTTTCAATAGTTTTCGGCAAATCACCTCTAATAGAACAGCATAAGCATCCAGATTGCATCAAAACTATGTCATCTGAACTTTTTTCGATCAATTGGTGGTCTAGTCCTGTCTCGCCAAACTCATTTACAATTACAGCAACTCGCCCATATCTGTCGTCTGACAAAACAGAATTTAGCAAAGTAGTTTTCCCAGCACCAAGAAAACCGGTTAGTAGGGTTATTGGAATTTTGTCTTTTTTCAAATCATATCACTCACTTACATAAAAATTAAATAGTTTGCTAAATGGATTAACCCTCAGTGGTAAAAATAAATCAAAAAAACGTCCGAAGCATTCCTTTACTAGAAAGTATCCAAAGCTAAGCTATTTTGTAAAATAAAAACCTTTTAGGATCAAAAGCAAAAGGAGATCAATTGGACCTTACTAAACTTACTGCGCGAAATACAAGAAATAGGGCAAGACTAACACAAACTATCGACGGACCCGGAGGTGTATTTAATGAATAGGAAAATTGAAGTCCAGATAGTGCCGAAATCACCCCTATTACCGCTGTTATAATTACCATTTCCTCCGGTGTGCGTGAGATAGTTCGAGCTGCAGCAGCAGGTATGATCAATAATGCAGATATAAGTAGAAGACCGACAACCTTTATCGATACGGCCACCGTAACGGCTAACGCGATCGTAAGAAAAAATTTCTCCCTTCGAGGATTAATACCGTTAGAGTAAGCCAATTCCTCGTTTAAAGTTGAAATGAGCATTTTTGACCAGCGCCAAAACATAAGAAAAATCACTACTAAGAAACCTATAAAGATGGTAAATAAATCCATTCGCGTGACGGCCAGGATATCACCAAATAAATAAGACATTAAGTCTATACGAACTCCAGCTAGAAACGATGCGACGACCAATCCAAGGGAAAGGCCTCCGTGAGCAGTAACGCCCAGGAGCGTATCTGAAGCTAAATTCCGGCCAGAAAGTTGAGTGACTGTCAAAGCCATTAACAACGCTGCCACTAGTATGCCTGCAAATATGGGAACCTCTACCAATAAAGCTAAGGCAATTCCTAACATTGCAGCATGTGCGGTTGCTTCTCCAAAATATGCCATTCTCCGCCAAACAACAAAACAACCCAATGGAGAAGCAATAAGGGCAACTCCAACACCCGCAATTGAAGCACGAACCATAAAGTCGTCTAGCATTAGAATTTAAACTTTCTCAAATTATTAAAAATGGTTATGGTCATGTTTGTGACGATACAGTGCCAAAGTTCCTTCGGTACCTGTGCCAAATAACCCATGATATTCTGGCATGTTTGCTACTGCCTCGGGTTCGCCCGAACAACAAATATGTCCATTTATGCAAATAACTTTATCAGATGCACTCATTACCACATGCAGTTCGTGGCTGATCATAAGTACAGCGCAACCTTTTTCATTACGTACAGACTCAATCTGTTTATAAAAAGCTGCGGACCCAGCTTGGTCCAACCCTTGGGAAGCCTCGTCCAATATCAATATATCAGGTGAACCCTGTAATGCGCGCGCCAAAAGGACCTTTTGAAATTGCCCACCTGATAGGTTCGACATTTGGTTTTGTAACAAATCAGGTACGCCAGCAGTACGTAATATCGACAGACACTCATTTTTGCTAATCTTGTGAGTTAAATTAAGAAATCGTTGAACAGTCATCGGAAGGGTCTGGTCTATGTTAACTCGCTGTGGAATGTATCCAATTCTGAGATTTTCCTTTAGTGATACTGAGCCCTGAAAAGGGCTCACAGCGCCTATTATAGTTTTCACTAAGGAAGTCTTACCAGAGCCATTTGGGCCAACTATAGTTATAATTTCTCCCTCCTCAATACTGAGAGAAACATCACGTAAAACTATGTTAGATCCATATTTTACGCTAATATTATTAGTGGATAATAATTTCACGTTGGTTAATTGCTAGCACAGGAGCCGCACACACCTTCAGCCTCAATTATTGTTTGTTCTACTTCAAAACCCGTGTCCCTTAAGGAGTCTGATAACTCAGGGAGTATGGGCGAAGACGGTCCTTCGGAAACGCTATCACATTTTTTGCATATCATAAAAACAGGGGAATGATGCTCACCTGGCTTAGTGCATGCAACGAACGAATTTTGACTTCCTATCTTGTGCGCAAATCCATTTTCAACTAAAAAATCAAGTGCGCGATATGCAACTGGTGGTTGAGATTTGAACCCTGCATCTCTGAGTAGATCGAGAATACGATAAGCTCCAAGTCCACGCTTTTCTTCTAACAAAAGCTCAAGCACTTTACGCCGAACTGGAGTTAGCTTTAGCGAATTTTTTTTACAATATTCTTCAATATTTTTCATAAATAAATTTCTTTAAAAATTAAAGCTGATCTTGATCATATCATTCGCAGATAGATTTTTTACAGTCAACAGCCATTTCCTTATTGCAATACATTGATATGCTCGCTAGAGACCATGTAATGTTATATTATATCATAGGAGATCAAATGTCTAGATTACTTACCACCGTTTCAGCAATTACCGTTATAGCGGGTACATACGTTAATGCCGATGTACCCAAAGTGATCGCAGATATAGCTCCAATACATTCTTTGGTGTCACGCGTTATGGACGGAGTTGGCGAACCCAAACTTATCGTCCCAAATGAAACTTCACCACATGATTATAGATTGAGACCAGCAGATGCTCAGGCAATTGAAGATGCCAACTTAGTATTTTGGATGGGTGAGGGCTTAACGCCCTGGATGGAGCGTGCTTTGGAAGCACTCAACAGCGACACTGATATAGTAGAATTTCCTGCCTTAGAGGAGTCAACTCGTCTTTCATTTAGAGAAGGTGCATTATTCGAAGCTCATGGTGACCATGACGACCATGATAAAGACCATGATGATCATGACGACCACGATGATCACGACGACCATGATGACCACGATGACCATGATGGCCATGATGATCACGCTGGCCACGATCATGGTGAATTTGATCCCCATGCTTGGTTATCGACAAGTAATGCAAAAACCTGGGTTAATGTAATCGCGGCAAAATTATCATCAATCGATCCAAATAACGCCGGTACTTACTTTGCTAATGCAAGCGAGGCGAGAAACGAAATGGATGCTCTTGACGATGAAATTAACGCTATGTTGGCTCCTGTCCGAGGTGGTAAATTTATAGTGTTCCACGACGCCTATCAGTACTTTGAAACTGTTTATGATTTTCCAGCATCTGGAGCAATCTCTCTTGGAGACGCATCTGATCCAAGTGCTGCTCGTATTGCGGAGATTGCAGATAGAATAAAGAGAGAAAACATTGCTTGCGTTTTGTCTGAGCCACAGTTTAATGCTGGGCTAGTTAAAACTGTAATGGGGGGAACTGATGCAAATACGCAAGTCATTGATCCTCTTGGTTTTGGAATTGAACCTGGTTCGTCACTATATCCAAAACTTATACGAGCAATGGCGCAATCATTGGTAGATTGCTTGAAATAAAGTACCTGATGGCATTTCTCTTGTGCTGTTGTAAGTTGAATAGTCATGAACCGAAATTTGGGTAAGACATTACTCAAAAAGAAAACGGCGAAAGGCGATCGAATGAAAGAATTCGATCGCCTTCCTCCCCATTTACGTTGCTGGTTACGCAATGCTGATTTGCCGTGGAGCCCAACCTCCGTAAAGAGAGCTTACCTAAAGGCATTGAGAAATTCGGGAAACTGTAATATTGCTATAGCTGAACTTGATAAAATGCAGAGCAAACAACTCAGCAAGGAGCGACTTTATGAGGGACGAGATAGTACTTGAGAGAATTTCAAGGCTCAAGGGACGCATTGTTTACGAAGAAAAGAAAGCTAAGAAATTAGGATTTCCTTCTCTTTATGAGTATATTGAAGATAAAATTAATAATGAAAACAATCCTGTAGCTTCTGAAAGTCAAGTGCTTAACAAAATCACTAAACCCATTAAGAAGAACAAAAAAGCGAAATCAAGCACTTGCGGTTGTTGTTGATTAGCCTTTTTAATTTACATTTTTACCGTCCCATCAGATAAAACTCGTCATTTGGCCTCATTGAAGTGAAATTGGCTATGCGATTTGATAGCCCAAAAAAGGCGGTTATACTTGCTATGTCCCATATATCGTCTTCATCAAAGCCGTGAACTGATAAATTTTCAAAATCTTCATCTGAAATGGATTTTGAGTCATGTGATATTTTTAAGGCAAACGCTATCATAGCCTTTTGTCGGCTCGATATATCAGCTTTTGTATAATTTATGGCAACTTGATCTGCTATAAGTGGGTCTTTTGCACGTACTCGAAGGATTGCTCCATGAGCTATCACACAATACTGACAGCCGTTTTGGTTTGATGTCGCGACAATAACCATCTCTTTTTCTGCTTTAGTTAATCCACCTTTTCTTTCCATCACTGCATCATGATATGTCATAAATGCGCGAAATTCATCAGGGCGATAGCATAAGGTTAAAAAAACATTAGGAATAAAACCAATTTTTTCCTGGATAGCATAAATATATTTCTTAATATCTGATGGCAACTCATCTACATTAGGTATTGGAAACCGGCTTATTCGTTTGTCTTGCATTTTATCCTCCATTTGTAGACTCTCATATAAAAAAATGTGGCGGTCTTCTATTGCTAATTACAATTAAGGAAAACTCAAATGAAAATTGGTTTCATCGGAACAGGAAAAATTACTAATTCTTGTGTGCGCTCTTTAACGGGCAAAGGTCATAGTATAATGATAACAGAGCGCAATATCGATATATCTAGCACCTTGTCAGAGCTCTTTGAGGACGTGGTAGTTGCCAATGCACAATCCGTCGTCGAAGAGTCAGATTTAGTTTGCCTCGCTTTGAGAGAAAACGTCACTGACGAGGTTCTCAGTTCTCTATCATTTAAGAAAAATCAGAGTATTATTTCTTTTATGCTTGGAGTTAATCTAAATCGACTTCTTAATCTTTGTACTCCAGCCTATGACATTGCGATCACAATCCCATTGCCCATGATAGAGCATGGTAACTGTCCATTACCAGTTTATCCCGCTAGTGAGAGCCTTAAAACAGTATTTGGTGATAAGAATTCAATAATCGACTTGCCCAGCGAGGATGCTTTAGTACCGTATTTTGCGGCAACAGCAATACTCTCTAGTTCATTAGCTCAATTGAACGTTGCCAAGAAATGGCTTGAGAACCATGTGGACACGCCGGAAGCAGCTGAAAAGTACCTTATAAGCCTAATGGCAGGTACTTACTCGAGTTTAAAAATTGATGGACAAGACCGTATCAATCAAGCTTTGGTTTCATTATCGTCAAAAGGCGGACTTAATGCTCAGTTGCGTAATCATATGAAGAAGGAGGGAAGCGAGGATGCACTATATAATGGTTTCTTACAGTTAGGAGAAAGGCTTAATCTGAACTAATTCTCATTTTCTGAAATTATACTTTATATTTTCCCACTTATCAGTTGTAAAAATAAATAAGTACTCCAAGTCACAATTCCCAGAATTTCTTATTCCATGAAATTCATTTTCTGGAATGTAAACTATGTCTCCTTTAGTGATAGCTTTTGCTATTTTATTATCCATCAATAAAAAGCCACTACCTTCGACTATAAAATAAATTTCTTGCGGCTCATGATTGTGTAGGGGTAGGTCCTCACCCCTTGGAATTTTGCCATATCCAACGCTTATTCCTTTACTCTCACATATTTTTCTATCTACTAAATGTTTCCATTGTGAGTTTGGATTAGCTCCGGATGCTACACGCTCTTTAGAAGAAGTTTCCCATTTGAAATCGCTCAGCGATTTTAAGAAAATGTCCATCTTTAGTATTCCCGTTTATTATAGTTAAATTCTATTAAATGAGGTTCTTGGAGTGACAGAAGAGAGTTAAAATTTCTAAACCCACAGTTGCGGCTAAAAATGCTGTCATACCAGAAATATCGTGAGGTGGAGAAACTGTGTTTATATCCGCTCCAACCAAATTTAAGCCAGCAAGATTCTGTAAAAACTCAAGTCCTTCTCGCGAAGTTGCACCACCCCAGGTCGGGGTACACACTCCCGGTGCACAAGATGGATCAAAAAAATCCATGTCAAAACAGAGATATACCGACCTTCCTTTAAGTGTTTTAACTACTCTTTTTGCAGTATTATTCAAGCCAGTTTTGAATAATTCACTGCCATTTATTAATCCATAACCCACTTCTCGAGTATGATTAAATACAGTGCTATCATTCGTTGGTCCCCGTGCTCCAATATGTAAAGACGATCCTACATCAATAAGAGACTCCTCAGCGGCCCGGGTGAATGTCGTAGCCACATTAAATCGTAAATATTCTTGGTTTCCGTCTCCCCGGTAGGTATCGGTATGAGCATCTATGTGAAGCACTACTAAGTCTGGGTGAATTTTACTTGCAGCCCTCAAGAGCGGTAGGGTAATGTTTCCATCTCCACCTAAGGCAAGAGGTATTGCTTTGCCACTATATATCTGTGAGGCTGCCTCCTCAATTTCAGCAAAACTTTCCTCAATTACGCTTGGTGTTGTGTCTGCATCACCGCAATCGACCACTTTTAAGAGTTCTAGAGGGTTATACGTCGCATGTGGAGGTTGAAACGGTCTAACAAGCTGGGAGTGCTCCCGAATTGACGCAGGTCCAATTCTTGATCCAATTCGAGTAGGGTGTAGGCCTCCATCAAAAGGCACACCAAGAATTACGGCTTGCGAGGTGCTAAAGTCTGTAGAGTAGGGTACATTCATGAAGGTTTGCGGTCCCACAAATGGTCCTTCCTTATGAACTTGAGGTACTCCGAGCTTTGCCATATTTTATCTCCACTATATAAAATTATTATAAATTATAACGCATATATTGTACTATTTATAAATGTTTAAAAAATTACAATTATACAGAAAAAAGTTTTTAAAAATTGTGAGTTAGGCTTTAGTGTTAATTACTCTTAAATTAAATTGTGAGGGATTAAAGTTTCATTTTTAAACTTATTACTCTCATTTAGTATCCATTGATTTTACATAAATTTGAAAAATATTTAAACTTCTTGTCAAAATATGTTATAGTATGTTGATGGTACATGGGGACGGTATTCATGAACAAACAACGACATGTTTTTTTAAGAAAGATTACACTAAGCACTTTTCCAGATTTTTTATTTGGCTCGGTAAGGTTATTAAGTAAAAATCTAAAATCAGAAAAAAAAGTTAAAACACTATCTCTTTGGGCTTTCCTTTTATTAGCAGGGCCGGCGTGTTTAATTTATATGGTCCAAGGATAATGTTTTTACACTTTGGCAAATTATTTTATGTTTATATTCTATTAGTATGATCATTTAACCATTCTAAAAAAATTTGAGCGTAGTCTTCCCTGTTAACTTCGTTCAAGGTTTCATGTCTAGCTTCTAAGATGGTATTCAAGGTGTGATTGACGTGTCCTTTGTGTTTGAGCCTCGCTGCCAGTTTCTTCATATCTCTTCCATAGTTAGTGCAAGGATCTTTTCCTCCACCCAATAGGTGAATTGGAAATTTAGAGGGTATCTTAGAAAGGTTTTGGTTGGAGTAAAAGACTGCTTCAGCTACATCCAGCCACGACTGTAGAGAAACATCAAATCCACATAACTTGTCTGCAACGTATTTATCAACCTGAGCTTCATCATGTGAGAGCCAATCAAAATCTGTCCTCTTGTTTTTTATTTTATTAGCCCAACTTTGAAATGTTAAGCGCCACGCAAAGAAGCTTCTTTTTCTTGAATCCATAAAATTCCGTTCAGTGGATAGAATAATTCTTCCAATTATCGCTAAAAGATTTGTTTCAATACCGCTATTCCAACAAGCTATGCCATTTATTCTATGGTAGGCTTGAGTCGCATATCTCAATAAAAGAATTGAACCTAGTGAGTGACCAAAACAAAAAATAGGAATATTGGGATGATTTTGCTTTATTAGATCTATGACAAAATCCAGGTCATGTAAAATTTTATCTAGTCCATATTTTTCACAGAAATGTCCTTTACTTGAATTATAGGCAAACGTATGACCATGGCCTCGGATATCATGCGCATAAACTGCATATCCTGCTTCTTTCAATCTTTGCATAAACCATGCATATCTTCCGGCATGTTCAGCCATGCCGTGACTTATATGAACTACAGCCTTTGGTGCAGATGAAGATAGATTTCTATATATTCTTAACCTGGCACCTGAGTGAGAGTTTTCTACAAAATGTTCCATAAGGTCTTTAAACACAAAGCCTGTAGCAGTACCATATTATTTTAAAGGAATAGAAAAGTGCAAAAACCTTAGAATTAAGCTTTCATTTAGCTAGGCTCTTTTCTAAATTAATTAACATGTTTTTTTCAAAATTTTTGCCAAACGCGGAGCTAACTTATCTGAAGCCTGGTTATATTAATATGAGTTTTTCCAATTCTCTCTCAGTTTAAATACGGTTCAGTACAACTTGGCATCATTGAAAAGCTTTAACTTATTCGTGGATCATGAATTAAATGGCGCCTCCACGCTGTGATAGGCAATAAAACTTTTCTCGACCACCCGTACAGATTATATTGAGTTAAAAACTGATTTCCTTTATTTTATGGGAAAGTCACCAATCTAAAGGATTTGTTATGACTACTCTATGTTATGCAAAAAGGACTTGCGCGATAGGTATTCACGTAATTATGGAAGAAATTGGGTCGCCATATGAATTGAGATTAATAGATCTCGCTACGGGTGAACAGAAATTACCAAAGTATAAATCTATTAATCCGAAGGGGAAAGTGCCGGCTCTAGTGCGTGAAGACGGCAGTATTTTAACTGAATTTGTGGCAATTTCGATGTGGTTATCATTGAATAATCCAGATAAAAATCTGATGCCAACTGATCCGGAAAGGCTTGTCCGTACTGTGGAGGCATTAGATTTTATCGTAGGAACG
>MDTB01198477.1_pt1 | contig 12708 bp, 14 predicted proteins | sample 811161 | NCBI WGS metagenome assembly MDTB01 (sample SAMN05326650, study PRJNA326480) | marine metagenome | isolation source: seawater | place: Mediterranean Sea | collected 2009 | reverse complement strand
GTACAAAACAAAGTGTTTGCATTTTACTTATGCTATGGTGGAAAATATTAATGAGATTATTAAAAATAAGGGATTGTTATTGAAAACCGGAAATGGAATTTATTTTACCGAAAATGCTTGTTGTAATGATAAAAAAACACAAAAAGCCATTCAATATTTCATGGAAGAAAACAAGGAACTTATTGTTTACTTACGCATGGTAAAAGGATGGAGTGAAATCTTGGACAAGAATAAAAAATTATTAATAGCACCTATGATTTATCATCCAAAACGTACGGGTTTGACTTATACTTCTGAAAACACTGATTCTCATTTTGAACGAAATGTATATGTTGCTTTTATTACTTATTGTAACTTGGACAACGATAAACCTATACCAGAAGATTTACAAGTTCTTCTTTCGGAAAAAATAGCGGATTATCCAAAACGTGCTTCTTTAATAGAAAAAATCGAATTTTTGAAATCAAATGGAAAGAAGTTTACTAATGGAAATTTGCTCCAATTGTTGCAAATTGTGAATAAACGCAATATTGTCGAAAATAAGAATTCTGTAATGAAGGACAATAGAATAAGCGCTATTAAGGATTTATTTAGCCATGTCCAAGAACGAGCAGAAGATGATGATATTGTATTATGTTATAAATTCAGGACTTTTATTGGGGCTATTTTCGATAAATATAATCCTAAAAGAATGATTTCAGAGGACAGCGAAGAAACATATAAACTAAATAACTGGCTTACACATGCAAATACTAATTTGTTGGAGCGTATTACCAAATTTATCAGTCAAAATAGTAAATTGAAAAAGAGTGAAAAGAAAAATTTGGAAAAACAGTTAGCAAATGTTCACATATGGACAATGGATGCTACTTATGAAGAAGGTTCTAATATTTCGCAAAAAGACGAAACCACTATGTATTCTGTAATACAATTTATGAAAGAATCCATGTATTTGATGAGTAAAGTATATCCGGAAATGATTAAAAACCACAGTTTCCCATCTTCATCTGTCCATAAACATTGGGGTCTTGCCCAAGAACACAACAACGACATATCTTTGTTTTTGGAAAACTATTACAATCCATTGAGACCTTTTTCTGGAGACAGACCACTAAATGCAGTTTTGCAACACGTTCAAGAAATTTTGACGGATGTATATAGTTTTATTGAATTGTTACCCGCCTTTTTACCTATTCATCATCAATCAAAAGACAATCAGACCCATAGTTATTATTCTTTGTTTTCAAAACGCACATTGTATATGATTTATACCTATGTATGGTATTCGGTACTTTATGAATACATTAAAGCTACTGATAACGAAGAATTGATACAAATGGACCATATAATATCCAAACAAGACCGAAGAAAAGCCATAAAAGACAAGAAAGATAACCCTTTTGGACGTTCTGAAGAAATTTATAATGAAGAAAATTTCGAATACAGTACAGATTTAGCGGAAGTTCAAATAGAGGCGGGAAATAAAGAAGAATTGAAAAAACGTGTAGCAGAATTGTTAGTAGCTTTTATAAATATGGATACAAATAATAAAAAATCTTTCGATTTGGCTTATTCAGATATCGAAAAACGAATAATACGGTCTAAGATGAATGAAAAGAAAATGATTACCGATTTTTTGAAGAATATGGATGATGATCAACGTCGGGTAGAAGATATGCAAAAGATGTTGAAATTAGGAAGATGGAATGTGGGATTGCGAAAAGGTCATGTTCAATACGACCAACAGCGATATGTAGAAGAACGCAAAGAGCTTTTCCAACAATTAACTATGAATCCATCCGAAATGAATGACGATGTGATTATTCAACAAGATGTAGGAGCGATTGAAAATCAAGAAGCACAAGACATTGATGATTTTTATGAAAACGAAGCCAATGATTTAAGAGGATATCATGGTGTTGATGCTGATGGCGCTTATTATGAAGAAGATTATGATGATTTTGGTGAAGATTAAGCAAATTTTTATACATAGATAATATAATTATTATTTATGTTTGAACAATCTTTTGTTAGAAAAAATAAAACAAATTTCGCAATAGCTATTTTTCTTATTTTATTTTCATTGTTTCATTATGTAAAACCCGATTTTGCTTATGGGGAAAAGGGAGAGTTTAGACAATTTGGTGTTGGATTTAGAAATAAAACGGTAGTTCCTGTTTGGTTTGTTTCAATTATTATTGCTATTTTATCTTATTTAGCTGTTTTGTTTTATTTAAGGGTTTAAAATCGTTTCATCGTAACACCTATAATACTCATAATTAATGCTAATACAGACGAACCATAAATCCATGTAAAATAACCGACCAAATGTTTCAATGATACTAAATTACGTAATTTAGTTAATTGTCCTTCATTTACAAAATTAGGAGTAAAATCAAAAGGTAGACTTACATCATAATTTTCTTTTTCAGATTTACAATCATTTTTGAAATATTCAATAAAATCATCAATATTTTCTTTATTAAATCGTGTTAACAAAAAGTTTTGATTAAAAATATGTGTGTCTTTTGACTCTTTTTTTAATTCACTAAATATATCACTTTTAAATATTTCATTACAAAATTCACTGTTTCCCATAATTCCAATAAACCAAATACCTACTGAATTTTCAAAAATTGTAATTAATTCAGGATTCACCGCCAAAACACAAATAGTTAATAAAACTATTAAAAATGCAGCAAAAGTAGTAATTGCTATGAAATTCATTTTATCTCCAGTGACTTTTGCTATTTCTGCATTTTCATCACCTTGTACTCCCATACGATAATACATTACTGTAACTAAAAGTGCAAATCCATAAATACCAGCAAATAATAATATAGAATTTAGAGCACTTCCATTTACTACATATGTTATACTAAACCATAAACCTAAAGGTACTATAAATGTTACACAAATAATAATTAATACTATTGTTACTGAAAGTAATGTTTGTTGATTATTTGAAGACATTCTATACATAAACAAAAGAAAATGTATGTATAGAACTTACCTTACTAGGTATTTTATAGAAATAAAAATGTTTTTACAAATTAATGGATATTCCTAATTTAACAGAATCGTCTTTTGGAGAATTTATGTTGCAAAATTTGAAATCATGCCACGAAAATAGGGTAAAAATTTATTCAATTGTATTAAATGTATCTATTGTTGTATTGTTCTTTACAATTTTAGGATTTTTTCTATATTACAGGCATAAAGAAAAGCCTACTCCATATGAAGTTCAGCAAAAGCTTTATAAAGACCAACAATATATATTAGATAGAATACGATATTATCAAGTCCAACAGAAAAATATAATGACTTCGCCTATCGGTAATTTACAATAATTTTTAATATATATTCATTTTATAGTTAAAATGAATAAATTGAAAAAAAGAGAGGAAATTATTAATGATTATAACAATGCGCAATCTGTTTTAGAAACTATTATAGACACCACTAATTTTTCACAAACCAATGAATTGCGTATAACTACTGTATTGCAAGGTGATTTAGATTTTTCCATATTAAAAACAAAAGAAATTATGATTTCGTCTATTTTCATTGAAACACCTGGTGAAATTACAAATTTATTCAATATTCCCGAAACAGTAACCGTTTTGGTTTGTAACAATCAATATTTAACGGAAATAAAAAAACTCCCTTTACAAATTGAAAAAATAGAGCTTAATAACAATATTCTTGAAAATTTTGATTGTTCACAGTTATCCGATCATTTTTTGAAAGAATTAGATTTATCTTTCAACAATTTAAAAGTATTGAAAAAATTACCACAGTCTTTAGAAATTTTGAATATTGAAAACAATCAGTTAAAAGAAATCAATTTAGCTGAATTATTAAATTTAAAAACTCTTATTTGCTCAAACAATCCAATTTTAGTTCTTCAAAATGTACCAGACTCATTAACAAATATTGTTATGGAAAATAATCCCTTTTTGGATGTTGAAAGTGGTTCTGAACCAAGTTCTGAGAAAAAGAACGATTATTTACAATGTTTAAATAAATATTTTAAAATGAAAAATGATTATGAAAGTAAAGTACGCCAATTAAAACATAATGCATATAAAAAAGGCAGAACTGCGAAAGAAAGCCGTGTTTATGTAAATGATGTTAAAATACCTTGTGTTTATTGCAAACGAAATGTAGGAACACTTTTTTATATTAAAGACCAATATTATGTAGCAAAATGTGGTGCTACTAGTAAACCATGTGACTTGGATATTCAAATTTTTACAGGTGATTATTTCCGTTTAGAAACGTTATTGCATGAGTTTAATCAAAGTTTGGAACTTGATAAAGAATCGATTATTATGAGCAAAATGGATTCCTTATTTAAACATGTGAGTGATGAGTCTTCTACACGATTTTTCGAAGAAACCATTAAAGATTATAAAGAAACTATTGAATTATATGGGGATGTTTCAGAGAAATACGACGAAATTTACAACAATAGTGAGAAAAAAGAAAAATTGCAAAAACAACAAGAATTGTTTTATCGTATTATTGAAGATATGAAAAAAATATTTTATGAATATAAAACTTCGGGAAAACGTGAAATATTAATTACATTAGTTGAGACGTATAAAAATGAATTAATACCAGCTGTTGAAAAACTACGTCACTTAAAGTACGCACATATGTATGTGGATATACATGAAGGGGAAAGTAAAGTATCGGTGTTAAAACAATATCCATATCCAGCACATAGCAAAGACTATATTTATGGTGAAGAACCAAAGGTTGTAAAGTTTGTTGTAAATGTATAAATTATTCATATTTATATTCATATTTATATTGTTATTATGTATATGAATACAAAAAGACAAAATAAAAGAAAAAAAAGACAAAGTAAAAAAGTAAAAAGAAAAACAAAGACCTATAAAAAACGCAGCATTAGAAAATACGGAGGGAATTGGTTTGATAACTCACATTATTTATATTCAGCTATGTTTCATGGCTTGGAAAAAAGACCTGTGTATAAATTTAATGTCACCGAATTAGTGGGGGAGGGTTCATTCGCAACGGCATATTTAGGAAAAATTCAGTGTGATCCAGAAAATATAAAAAGAGTATGTATTAAAGAATATGGTTCAATTGTAACAAACAGTGCTTCTAGTGATAATATTATTCCTATGTTTTCCCAAACGTTACAAAATATGAAAAATGGATATGCTGCCGAAGGCCAGGAAAAACCGTCATTTCCTTTTAGTAAAGAGTATATGTTACGTATTTATGGTAAAACAGATCAATTATGGAAAAATAAGAACATTCAGATCACAAAGAGAGAATTTAGAGGTACTGAATTACATAAAACATTATCAGAACAATGTTCAAAGTATGTGTGTAAATTATTTGATTATGGTACAATTTTAAAAAAAAATTATATACGGAGATTAATTGGCCAAAAATACCAGGAAAAAGCCAATACACATGAGACATGTAAACAAGATCATTGTCTTTATGCATTATTAGAAAAGGGCAAGGAGGATATGGAATATTATTGTAGAAATCGGCTCAGAGGTTTTACACTAATAATAAAAAACTTATACGTAATAGCAATGAAAATGATTAGAAACATATATTGTTTACACAGCAAAAATATTATGCATTATGATATAAAACTTGGGAATTGTGTTTTTTTTCCTATTAATGCAGAGTCTGAAGAAATTAGTCTTGAAGAAATAGAAAAAAATATGTAATTTAAATGAAGAATTTATTAATGATGTAAAATTAATAGACTTTGGTTTTGCGGAACAATTGAATCCGAATGACTATAACACAGAAAGACGGGGTTTTGGTAGTTATGGGCTAAGATATTACAGTCATTGCGACATTTACACTTTCAAACATTCTCGATTTCAAGATATTTATGCTATTTTATATGATATTATTGAAATGATGGTGGAGATAGGAAAGAGATTCGACGTGAACGGACCGGCAATGGATAATGCAAGGACGGAATCACATATATTTAATATCAAAATCAAAACTAAAATACAAATAAATGGAGAAAAATTTGGGTGTCCAGATGATTTACCACCATATCTAAAGGAGCAAGTGAAATTGTTAGAACAACCTGAATTCAATCGTGAACCTTATCAAAACATTTTGACTAAATTGAAAGAAGAATATAATGTTTTAAATAGGCCGAGATAGGAAAATTAACACAAAAATTATAAATATGAATGTATATAAATGAAAGTGAAAGCGGTTTTTCAAAATAAACTAAAAGGATATATTGTATTTGAACAAAAAACCAAAAACGATGTAGTGAAAGTACATGGACATGTAGAAAATTTAAAACCAGGAAAACATGGTTTCCATATTCACACATTTGGAGATTTAGAATCTACTGATTGTATGAAATGTGGAGGTCATTGGAACCCACATAATAAGCAACATGGAGGAAGAAATGATGAAGAAAGTCATGCAGGAGATTTAGGCAATATAACTGCTAATGAAAAAAAAATAGCAAATTTTAGATTTACTACAAGTAAAATAACCCTTTTTGGTGATGTAGAAGATAGTATTGTAGGAAGGTCTATTGTTATTCATAAAGATGAAGATGATAATGGAAAAGGTGGTCATGACGATTCATTAATTACAGGTCATGCAGGTGCACGATTGGATTGTGCCGTTTTGGGTCATTGTAAATAATTATAAATTCATTATATATAATGAATCTATACAAATTATATAAATCAAATAAATTAATATTTATAATTGTACTTATTGTATTTATTTTGTTTCTATACAATTATTTTATAAATAAGACAATAGAAGGAAATTTAACATTTTCTCAAGCAATGAATGCTTTAAACGGTAATAATTTTAATGTATATTTTACACCATATAATACTAGCGATAATTTTAACCATTATATTCATATTATTAACGAAGATAATGAATATTTAACCATTGATGAAAATAATATGATTACTACACAAAATGGAGAACCGCAAGTACCGACATTCTTCTTTTCAAATAGAAATATTCTTCGCTCTACTAATTATACAACTTACCTTCCCGAAGATGATGTTGTTTACCTATTTAATTCCAATACTTTTGATAGAGTTCCAGCTTCAGAAATATATATAAATGATGAATTACAGCCAAATACAATTAATTCACAACAAGTAAAAAGAATCAATAAATTTACCTTAATTGATAAAACATTTACATTTATACAGTCATCAACACCTTCACATATGTAGGTTCTACTGGGAATCGAACCCAGGCTGGCGGATTCAAAGTCCGCAGTCATAACCATTAGACCATAGAACCAAGCTCTCTCGACAGGTTTCGAACCTGCGACCTTTCGGTTAACAGCCGAATGCTCTACCACTGAGCTACGAGAGAAAACACCCCATGTGGGGCTCGAACCCACGACCACCAGCTTAAAAGGCTGGCGCTCTACCGACTGAGCTAACGAGGTAAAAAGGAGAATAATGGAATCGAACCAATAACCTCTCGTAAGGCCTACGAGTGCTCTACCACTGAGCTAATTCCCCATTATGCATCTGGAGGGTCTCGATCCCTCGACCTTTGGCTCATAAGACCAATGCTCTAACCAACTGAGCTACAGAAGCAATTCCCTTGCCGGGAATTGAACCCGGGTCTCGGCCTTGAAAGGGCCATATCCTAACCATTGGACTACAAGGGAGATGCACGGAGTGGGGTTCGAACCCACGCATCTTACGATACTGCATCTTAAGTGCAGCGCCTTAGACCACTCGGCCATCCGTGCATATAGCGGTGACTGGTTTCGATCCAGTGACCTTCGGGTTATGGGCCCGACACGCTTCCTCTGCGCCACACCGCTCCTACAAACAATATAAACACTTTGGCCTTATATTGTTTTCTTAAATATGTTTTTTGGAAAAGATTTTCATAAAAATAAAATTGAACTAAAATTATATAAATATTATGATAAATAATTAAATATGCCTCAAACGAGAGACCAAAGATGTACTGCGGTACTAAGAAATTTCTTTGAACAAGAAGATATAATAGGTGCATATCACTATGAATTAAAAAAGCTTACGCATAGAGGATGGAAATGTGCGCGTTATGAAATATTTATTCCTCAAACTTGGTTTACACGTCATCCACGTTATAGTAGAGACTACAATGAATTAATTTGGGTTGGTGAAGAACATGGTCAAAATATTCCGGATGAACAACATATAACTAATGTGATGGATAAATTCAAAGAAAAGTTTGAGCCCTTTGAAACAAATATGCGTCGTGCATATGGAACAAAAACATCTAGTTTTCTTCGAATTACAGGAAGTAGTATAAATGAATCGTATATTAAGTTGTATATTAATGTACAATATAATAAAAATGAGATTCCTTTTCCTGAAGATTTTGATTATTTAGCACGGGCTAGACGGCTTGAAACAGAAAATGAATCTATGCGAAATACTATACGAGATTTTAGACGCGAAACTGAACGAGCGACTTGTAGGCTAAGAAGAGATTATTTTAATGTTATACGTGAACGTAATGATGCTTTGGATTATGCAAATAATATTCAAACTATTTTCAATAAAAAAATGACTTCGTTTATGATGAATTATCAAAATATTCTTAATCATCAATATAAAGAGCTTAATAAGAATTTTGATTGTCCAGTTTGTTTGACGTCTATTGAAAATGATAAAATATATACCACTCCATGTAATCATGTTTTCTGTACAAGTTGTGCTACACAATGTAAAAATAAATGTCCATTGTGTAGACAAGAAATGTGTCTTACTGTTTAATATTTTATATAGCGAATAAACTAGAGGCTGCATCTAATCCATGAAAAGTATTTTTAGGTAGATACATTGAATTAATTCCTCTTCCATTTCTCGTTACATTATTTGGTTGTTGTACGTTATTTTTTCTTCTCAAACTTACCATATTATTAAGACCTTTCATAGCCGATTTTACTTTATAATTTATAGTTTCTCCATAAGACATATTATTATCCAACCATTGTGAATAAGGTACAAATTCAATATCTCCATAAAGTAATTTTCTATATTTTTTACTTCGGTCATTTTTAGTTGTTATTATTCTATTGTTTTCAATATATTCCCTTTCTTGATGTTCCAATTGTTCAGGTGTTACATCTCTTCCATTTTCTACTATATCTTTAATTTGTTTTAATGCTCTTATATAAAAATAATTGAATGTTTCTTCTTTCATTGGTTCCATTCTCATTCTATCCATTTTATTACAATATTTTATATAGCTATTAGTTAGTTGCATTTTTAAATTTTGTTTATTACTTTCGTTATCATCTAACAATGTATATTGATATAATATTACTCTTTCTTCTTGTTGCCGTTCTTCTTGAGGAATCAATTCTACAAGGTCAAATATTGAAAGATACTTCGGACTTTCAAATATATTTTCGTATGGATTTGCACTAATAAAATCAAGTGCATAATATCCTACTATATACACTTCAATAATATAATAATAAAAATCACATTTACTATATTCAGAATATTCAAAATTAATATAATAATAAAGGCATAATGATAATATATTTATAAATTGTGATTGATTATGAAAATTTAAAAATTTTTTCATTTCTTTTTCCGTAAATTTCGAATCTTTTATACTTTTAAATTTTTGTTTCAAACTTTCAGAGGGATTAAAGCAATTTTCGTTGTCTTTCTCAGAGAACTGAGTACATGCTTTATTTTTAATGTATTCTAATAAAAAATCATTACCAAATACAAAGTAATAAACAAAATAATCCATTATATTTTTTCGTTTCTGTGCTTTTATTTTAAATAAATTAACTTCATCATTTCCACCTATTTTTAATGATTTTCTATTTCTTTTTTTCGATGTTTTCGATTTATTTTTACGTAATTTTGTTGTAGCCATATATATTTATTAAATATTAAATATTTAATAACTACATTTAGCTAAATATTAACAATTGTTGTAATTAGAAATTCCGTCCCAAATAATACCATTTTCATTACACCAACTTTTAATATCACAAATACCACTCCATCCACTGTTATTAAAATCTATCGAATTAATGGTTATATTATTGGATATATCTGAAGAATAACCAGGAGCACTTGTAACAGAACTTGTTAATATTGGACTTGTGTCTGGATTATCGCCATACATATTTCCAATATTAATAGCACTATCACTGTATTCAGGTATTAAACATTTTTGTTGACCATCTTTATCGTCATAAATCCAATAATCAGGACATTCACCATAATTAGGAGGAAATGCAGTATTTTGTTTACCTCCACTCAAAAGGATTCCTACAAAAACTAATATTAATACTAATAGTATAGTAGCAATAGACAAAACAATAATTCTAAAAGTATCCATTATAAAATAACCAGATAAAGTATTTTTTATTATAAATTAAATGATGATTTTTAAAATAATGTCTAAAACTAACATATATAAATGTCGAATCCTCAATTAGTTACAGAACCATATTTAGTAAGACAGCATAGAATTATAACAAATGAAACCCCATATAATGGAAGAGTAAACATTGAAGAACCTGAGAATCCAGATGCACGATTCCAAATGTTCGAGCGTGTTGAAGTAAAGAACAAGGCTACTGAATATCGCGATGCACTAAAGGGTGATTTTCAAGAAACTCTTTTGTCGAAAGTATTTTTTTCAGAAGGAAATGTTCAAATCATCCAAAATGGATTACGTGCTGGGGTTTATAAAAAATCGGGCGAACGTGAATTAGTCATTCCAAATCAAAACATTGATGTATTAAAAACCATTATGCGACATATGTTTTTACAATATGCTGTTTTTGATCCAGAAAATATTACACAGCAAGTAGAACGTCTAAATCAATATGTTTTAGACCATACAATCCCAAAAGTCTATTCAGAATCAATAGGGTATTTAAGATATTTAGAAGATCAAAGTCGTTTAGTCGTCCCTTTAGCATTACCACAACAACCTGACCGTGTTTATAAACAATTGCAACTCAAACCATATATGTAAGATAAAACATAAATATTCGAATTTTTATGTTTTATTCAATATAACTTAAAAAATAGGCTTATTTGTGACCAATTCTTGAGCCATCATACCCAAAGCAGCAATCATAGCCAAACGGCCATTATTAAGCTCCTTATTCATCAAATATTTACCTTGAGCCGAATTCAAATTTGTAGACAATGCGAATCCTACATCTCCAGGTTGATAATCTTCACGTAACTTGAAAAAATTGGCTCCATTACCTTCAAAAGGATTTTTCCATCCACGGAACATGGAAGCAAATTCAGTAACAAACATGGCCGAAACAATGGCGATTTGAGTTGTTTCTGGTAACTTGTTGAACTCATAAATAGCTGGAGTATGAGTATTTTGTTCAATAATAGGAATCAAACTAGCAGCAACCATTCCCAAACGACCATGCTTCAATTCAGCTTCACGATAAAAAACAAGTTTCTCATCATTTTTGCTGAAATTCAATGGGTCGAAATTCTCAATAGGTTTTGTTGAACCTACAATTATTGGCTTATTAGCCATAAGTGGCTTGCTTCCTGGTGCGGAAGTAATGCGGGAAAATGCATGAGTGTATGCGAACGGTATGAACAATAGAGGTAGCAATCTCATTTATATATATTTGCTAAATCTTTTTAAATTGTTTTGTGATTACACCATTTATGGTAATGACGTGGCGCATTCTGACGTGGCGGACTCTTCGAAAAAAATTCCAGAAATTCCGAAAATTTACTTCTTTTCGCATCTTCCACTGCTTTTATTCTTACGAGTTCCGTTAGGGCATCTTGCTCTCTTCTTTCCTGTGTATCCTTTTTTTTCTTTTTCATAACATTTATCTTGGTTCTTTTCGATTTTCTTAATTTTTTTACTGTTACTTGCTATGAGTTTTTTATATTTGGTTATTGATTTTTTATAATCTTTATGTTTCTTATCGCTTTTTTTCAAGTCTTCTTTAGCTCCCTCTAAGATTGCTACTTTTCCTGCTAAATCTTTCTTCAATTTTGCTTCAGATTCCTTTTTAATATCGGCTATTTTTTTTGTTGTTTCTTGAATAACGTATTCATAATCTTCACTGAATTTACGAGTTTTTAAAAAATGTTCGTACATTTTAATTCCTTCTTCTGCATTTTTATTTTGTTTTTCTAAAGAAAGTTTTTTTAGAGTACCTTTTCCTTCTCTGTTAAGTTTGCCTAAGCACCTTACTCGTTCTTCATATGCTGAACTCATATATAATATACAATCATTTTTATCTCATATTAAAATTTTTTGTAAAAATCGGGTGAAAAATAGCTAAACATTCGATAATCCGTTTGGAACGAACTCCATTTGGTGGCTTCCAATATTTCTTGGAATTTTTCCGACTCAATGGCTTTTATTATTTTCTCACCATGGTCTTTCGATTTAATAGGTATACCAAACGTCAATTGCGACATACCGTATGTACCTTTATAATCATTGTGCGGATATTGACGCTCATTAAAATTCAACAAAACTTTCGGTACACTAAAATGCTTCTTATCCTTTTTCCCACTATATCTAAGTCCAAGACCGCGCATTGTTATATTATGTACAATCGGATGTCCTTTTTTCTTAGTTTTTGTCTTGGACAATGTACGTGCATCATATTTACCAGCATCGAAAATCACTTTAATACCTTTTTCCTTGGGTACC
>MDTB01156151.1_pt1 | contig 12708 bp, 8 predicted proteins | sample 811161 | NCBI WGS metagenome assembly MDTB01 (sample SAMN05326650, study PRJNA326480) | marine metagenome | isolation source: seawater | place: Mediterranean Sea | collected 2009 | reverse complement strand
TGAAATCCATCTAATATAGTTTTGCCATCAGCATCTACTACTATAGGATCTGTTGTGTCAGCAAAATTTACATCACCTAAATCACCTATAATTCTGTCAAATCCTGGTGTATCCATATCTAAGTCTGCTACTTTAACTTTTGTTAGTTTAGTGTTTTTGCCTTTTAAATATTTTTTAACTAGAGGACTTAAATTCCTGCCTTGCTTTGTAACATCTTGTGATTTATAATTTTCATTAGTATTTTTGTAAACACTATATAACACAGGATTATTATCACAACCTAAATCATCGTTTGCTACACCTCTTAACAATGCTGGTATGCCTTGACGTTGATCAAAATCTTTATACACATCTGCGTACACACCGTCAATTGATTTTTCATCATGACCGTCATTACATTGATCTGTGAATCCTTCGTAGTGTACAATGTATTTGCCAACGGTGTCTACACCAACATCATCTGGTGTTAGGCTGTTTACAAAACTTTGTACTTCTTGCGGAAGTTGTTGATTCTCCTGTAGTTTGCCTTCATCATCAGCAAAGTTTTCTTCCATTTCTTGCGGCAGAAGAATTTTGTATAAATCTCTAAATATTTTTCTACTATTACTTCTATTGTAATTCCAATTTGGGTCGTTTTTTAATTTTAGATTATACCAATCATCAAAATTTTCTTCTGCGTCTTTTTTAGGATCCGGTTGCCAATTAAATTGAAAAGTTCTCGACTGTTGATTCTCCTGTAGTTTGCCTTCATCATCAGGATAATGTCCTGTAGCACTATGATAGTATAATAGTTCTGCGGCATCTGGGTAGCCGTCTGTATCAATGTAATTTGGATCTGTAAGTCCTTGTAAAAATACTTCGCCATCTTCAAAGTGTTGATTACCGTAACTGGTCATTATACGATACTGTTTACCGTCTGTGCCTTTTACTATAACACCATCTTGCTGATCTACTTGTGCTTGGTTTACCCATTCATCATTGGCTCTTTGTGCTTCTTCTGGTGAGAAGTAAGGTTTCACAGCATGTGGATTTATGTCTACAACCTCTCCTTCATTCTTAACACAATTAGGCACACGTTTGCCAAACATCATTTTTGTGCCTTTCTTCTTGTAGCCTTTCCAACAACGAGTGCCTTCGTAAATCTCATGCAATTTCATCTTGTGGCTCTGATTGTGTAAATAAGTCTGGCGTGTTTGGATTGTTACTTTTTCCATATAGAGGATCTAATCCCCATGGTCCAAAGTTTCCAGTTTTTTTAAGTTGTTGAATGGCTTGTTCAACGTTAAATTTAGCCAACTGTGCATCACTAGGGGAACCAGGTCCTCCTGGAATAATAGCACCTGCTTTATAATATATCTTTTTGTTTACTCTAATATTATTTGCTTCAGGATCTATAACTGTATTTGATCCTGTTAATTCTATCCAAGCATGTGGTACTCTTTGACCTGCTGTAGGTCCTTTTTGATCTGTTACATACCCATGAACTAATACAGCATCTTTTACATCTTCTTCAGTTACAAGTTCAATAAATTTATCCCATGCTAATTCAAATATTCTATCTTCTGTTGCTTCTTCTAATTTTGTTTCTAATAACTTTTTAAAATAATGTTCTGGCATTACTTCTTTATCACTTGTCTTATGACTAAAATGGTTCATTACATCTTCTATATCTGCTTGAACCATAACTGCTGGAACTTTCTTTATACCTAATACATTTGCGGCGTCATATCTGTGATGCCCATTAATTATATAACCTTCTTTGTCTATAATAAACGGTCTTTCGCCTATTTCATTATCTAAAAATATATTTTCTGCTTTTTTACTTAAACCTTTTACACGTTGAGATTGCACAGGTTTTAAATTTGATAAACTTATTTTACCTTCTTTGTACTGAAAAGGAGACTCGTCTAAATCTGGCTTGCGTATTTGAGGTAATTTATCTCTATCAAAATGCTTCTCATTGACAGTTCTCTCAAAATTTTCTTCTACAACTTCTCGTAAACGTATTACACCACAACCTAATCTGTCTCCAGCATTACCTGTTTTAAGACTTTCTTCATCACCGCCTTTACCTAAATCATCTTCGTCTGCATGAACTACTATTGCTCTGCCAACTACATCTGATAATTTTACTCTTTCTGCTTTAATTTGAAATCTTGCGGTTCCGGATTTATCTGCTACTATGTTACCTAAATCTCCCACATGTCCTTGTTTTAAATTACCATGTTCTACACCATCTGGATTATAGTGAGCACCTGCACTAGCACACCCATCACTAAGATCACCATACTCGTGTATATGAAAACCATGCTTTCCAGGTTCTAATCCTTTTACAATACCCTTTATTATAGTAGGTCCGCCTGGCTTTTGTTTAAATCTAAATGAGCCGCTGACATCTCCTTCAGTATGTTCTAATGTTGCAATGGCTTTAACAGTTTCTTCTGCTTCACTTAATTTGTCAAGTCTATCGCATTGACATCCTATAGACTTAGTCTTAGGGCATGGCACTACTTGTTGTATTGCATCAAATATTTTCATCGTATTCTAACTCATCTATTTTGTTTTGTAGATCTCTAATTGCTTCTTCAAAAACTTCTTCTAATTGATAAATTTCACTTTCTAAAGTATTCTTTGCTTGGAAAACTTGACGCTCTTGATATTCATCTAGTTCTAAACCATGCTCTTCTGCAAGATTACTTAACTTACTTATTATCTCAACATGCATATCAGCATATTTTATTGTTTTAGTAATACTTCTAGCATCTTCCAATGCGCCTTTTAGATCCCATACTTTATCTTCCATGGCATCTTTATTTTCGTAAACACCTTGTCCAAATTTAAAGGATGACGATTTTTTCTTTTTCTTTTTCTTTTTAGATTTTTTATAGGGCGACATACTACCAAAAAAGTAACCTCCGGCTCTAGGAGCAGGAGCATCACTAGGAGCGGAATCGGAGGAAGGGGCAGAACTATCTCCTGAACTACCACCATCTGCAGACCCTCCGTCTCCACCTGAACTTGTTGCACCACCAGTACCACCTGTGCTACCTCCAGCACTGGCTCCGCCAGAACCACCAGCACCACCGGCACCACCGCCTCCAGCACCACCGCCTCCAGCACCACCACCGCCACCGCCACCTGCGGTTGCTTTCAATTGTGTTGGCACATTGTCTAATATTTCTATAAATTCTTCAACTGCTTCATCTTGAGTACTAAAGTCTCCTAAGTCTGCTGTAAAATCTTGTTTTATAATTTTTATATCTTCTTGAGCCTTAGTCATAGATATATACTTGAATAAATCATCTAAGCCTTTACTATTATAAATTTCTATTGCCTTATCCGCCCATGGCCCTTTACTAGCAAAGTGTTCTATCTGTTCAAATAATTCTTTTAGTTTCATTTTATTTCAATCCTATTTGAGGGAAAGGATATCTAACATTGTTAGAATATATGTATATAGTATTTACTTTAATATCTAGATTATCATAATCTGATAAGTCTTTCATGTAGGACATTTTCTTTCTAGGTTTGTTTATAAACAAAATACCATCTAACTCGCCTCTACCTCTCTTAATATTTAAATAGTTTAATATATTGTATGCACCGTATTTTTTATTAAACTCTACGTTGTTACCAGAACTTAATGTTGACATAAGATCATTTATATTCGATGCATCTAGTCCAGTTAAAATAGATGTCAACATACTTTTAATTTGTTGTAATGCTTCTTGTTTTCTCTCTGGAGTAAGTTTAGGATTTTGAAGCATACCTATTAGTCTGGAAGTGTTTATGCCTGTATTAGGTCTTGTTGCTACCTCATCTATATCTTCAAATGTTTTGTAAAATTTATCTGTAAGAGGTTGCCAATTACTGTCTGGTCTTACATGTTCATCTACAAACCTAGCATCTTCTTTGGACTTTGTTTTAACTTCAACGTTTACACTATCTACTATAAGGTCACCTGAACCTTCTCCTGATCCAATTCCTCTTATTCTAGGACTTAATACTGCTAATAAAAACTCTCCTGCACCCACTCCGTAATCTACAACATCTGATAAATCATCTATAAGTTCTGTGAACCATTCATTATTACCTTCACCGTATCCAGGAAATATTTCATTAAAATCATATGTGCCTGTTGAAGTAAGTTTTTTAACATCTACTATGTTATCTGCTTTCCAATCTACAAAAAGTTTTGCTCTTTCTTCTGGACTCATTTCTATACTTGCAACAATTTTTGCTATTTTTCTAACAGAACGTTTTACATCAACATCTTCGATTTGATCTAGGTCAGTTGTTAAACTAGCAATTCTACCGCCTAAACCCATGTCCATAAGTAATTGTTCTATGTATTGTAATAATTTATTTGTTTGGTCGTCGTCTGGCAAGTTCTGTATTTTTTGAAGTAAATCTTTTTTATTCTCATTTAAATTTATTTTTTTGAGTGCTTTTGGATGTAATTGAGTTTTAACATAATGCCTAAGTATTTTTCTCAAACAAACATCATCTCCGCCTTCTGCTCTATGTTGTCTGAAGGCATAAAGCATACTAGGATCTGGTATAGCAAAATAGGCATCCATTTGTTTTTTAATATCATTTGCAGGAAACTTATCAGACAATAATTTATTAATTACTTTAATTTTACTATTATCTGGTACTGCGCCTTCCTTAAAATCAAACCTTGTATTTCCTGCTACCTTACCTAATTCATAATCTTTTTGGCGATCTAATTCACTGCTTCTTGATACTGACCCAGGTGCTGGATCAAAAATGTTTCCATATCTAGAGTTATACCAATTCATACCATCAGTTGTTAATCTCATAGTTCCTTGATTTACTAATCTTTGTAATGCGGGTATTCCAATATAGAAATTAGCACCTTTTTTCTTCCAACCTAATTTAACTAGATAATCACTTGTATATTTTTGTGTATTTATTGGTTCAACCATTTGTCCTGATGGTATGCCTGATCCAGGAGGAAGAAAATGCCTTCTATCAAAATATGCATATTGAGGTGTAGGACGTCTTCTTTTTTCTTGCTCACGTTCTGCATTTCTTAAATTTAATCTCATATTATCATAGTATCTTGCATATTGTCTTTCAAGAGGTGTTGCTAAAAGACTTTTTGACGGTTGTCTTAAATTAGATATTTCAAAGGTTAAATACTCGATTTTCTGCTGTAATTGATCAATTGACAACTCATTATCAGGACCACTTAAACTTGGTGGGAGTCCTAATTCTGGACTTTCATTTAATGATTTAAAATCATTTTTATGCAATTGATCTAAGACTTTATTGTTTATAAAGTATGCACCATTTACTGCTTTTCTAAAACCTAATCCAGTTAATCTTTTATGATCAGAGCCTGGGAAGTTACTTAGTTGCATTCCGTATAAAGGACCTTCTCCAGAAACTTTACCATTATACGGATTAACAAAATGATATGGCTTTTTCATTGGATGTGGCAAATCTAATTTTTGTTTTTTAATTTTGTCAAAGTTATCAGCATATCTTTGCCAATAAATTTCATCTGCTTTCTTTTGCTCAATATCTAAATCATTATTAGAAGGATTATCGTAATTGTTTTCTTTTGTTTTCTTCTTACCTGCACAATGAGCCTTTTGGCTAAATCCTTTTGGGTTAGAACAATTTATACTGTCTTTGTATTTCTTGCTCCATGCTTCTTCTAATTTAGTGTTATCTAACTTTTCTAATAACTCCAGTTGCTCTGATAATGGTAATGCTTCAAACTTGTCAAATACACTTTCGTTCTGACCTTGAAAATTCATTCTACCTCTAGCCAATGCGCCTTGGAAATCATTTGGTTCTGCACCTGCTTCTCTTTCTCTCATCATGCTGTTTAAAACAGCCTTTTTAAATTCTTCATCGTTGTCTGGGTTTCTTAGGAATGCTACTAGTCTGTTTACATCTGGTTTCATAATATAAAATTGAATACCATTCTGCATCATAGCATTGAACATACTATATTTTTCTCGCACATTTTCGTAATCTTGTTCTGTTACTCCCCAATTCGGATTAGGTGGCGCCTGGCCATCACCTGGGTTAGAACCACCATAGGCTAAACTGACATTATCGCCATCTCTAAAATAGTTTCCGCCACTTACTTTGTAATTTTTTTGTATATATGCGTTGGCTTTTTGAACTGCATCAATCCATCTTTCAATGCTGACTCCCTCTGCTGAAAATTCTCCTTGGGAATTAGTATCGTATTGATCATAAACTTTTTGTAATAATTTAACTCCTTGATCGTTTACACCTCTTTCTATACCTATGTAATCTGCAAGGTTGCTCCAGTTTGTTTTTTGACCGATTTCATTCGATGATTGTTTTTTATATTCTTCTACACCAGCGGCATATATTAAGCCTGTTTTGTTGTCAATATTCTTTAATGCTATATCTATATCACCATCTACTACTAGTTTAAGAATATTTTCTAATGCTACTTGAAAACTGTAATAACCTTCACGGTCTTTCATGCCTTTAAGTTCTTTGGCAACTATACCTTTCATTTTATCAGGATACACACTCCAATCAAATGCATTGAATCTTTTTTCTTCTTTTTCTTTATCGTCTGTAATTTGATCCCACATCATTGCAGAACCTCTATTAATAGGTTCGCCACTTAATTTATTTTCTAAATCTTCTGGATCAATCAAATATTTTTGTCCTGGTGCTCCTGCTCTACTGTCTCCTTTTCGTGTTACTTCTATCTGAAGTTTTTGTAACGTTTCAACCAGAGTACCTAAATTATATACTCGATATCCTTTATCTTCATCTGTAAGATCTTTAAATGATACATTGTATGTTCTATAAAACTTACTGAGTATTTTGTTGTATCCTGTTTTACGCCAACTGTGATAATAGTTATTTGCACTTTCAAAAGTATCTATAAGATCTAAACCAGTAAGTGCATCTTCGGCCTGGGCCTGATGAGCGGAAGGAATAACCCAAATATAATCTTTTGTATTAATTCCATCTCTTATAATTGGTATAACAGTTTTTTGGAACCATCCGTAAATTTCAGTATCAGTGTCATCAAGATCTATTTCTCTTAAATTATTTAAGAAATAATTATAATCGTTTATATATACCGTACTATGGCTTGGAATATTAAATGTTGCTTTAGATTTATCCCTAACATTCTTTTCAAAATCTTTATTACGTTTATCTAAAGTATTTTTACCTTTGATCTCTTTGGCCATGTTAGCAAAGCCATGGCTTTGGAAAATTTTATCGTAAGCAGATAAAAACTTTTTAATTGCTTGAAATCTATTTTTTATTAATGATTTTAAATAATTATCTTTTGGTATTCCGTAATCATTTTTTCGATCATAGAATCTGTCTAAGTTAATAGAACTAATAACATAATCATCGTAGCCAGGAACAAAATTATATGTTTGTTCCTCTTCATCTATTTCACTTTGCATACGAACTAATCTGTCTAATCTATTATTCCAATTTTCTGCACGTTGATCACTGGCTAAAAAGTCGAAGCCATCAACAATACCTAAATCATCCTCACCTTGTTTAAGTTCAATATCATCGTCTGGTTTAAGTTCTTCAACAAATTCAATACCTATCTTCAATAGTTTCTTTCTAACTTCTTTTGATTTTTCAGGATCTGTATTATGTAGAGTATTTAAATCATTTAATCTAGTACGCATCTTTTGTACAAGATTCATTTGAAATACTTTATGATAAGAGTCATCACTTCTTATGTTAATATGATGATCTCTGCTTGTAGGGTGATCGTAACCATCGTATTTTTGTAAAAATGATTTTAATTTTTCTATAGAACCTTTGTTACTTAACATATTAGGTGTTATTAATGTTTTTTCTACACCATACCCAGCATCTTTAAGATATCTATACATAGAATTCTTTTGGCGTTTTCTACTGAGTTCTTTCAATGTAATAAAAATGTCGTCTTTAGTGTGTTTAGGATTAACATCTTGAAATAAACCTGCTAATTCATCCATTACCTTATTATCATTAACATCTTCACTTTGGAAAAATTGCCACAAGCCATCTGCAATAGGATCAAAGTCTTGAGGATTAAAGTAATCTTTTTGTTGTATTACACCTTGCTTAAATAATAATTGTACACCTTTTTCTAACGTAGATACATTTTCTCTATCATTGCCATAATAGTTAGCATTATCTATATTTTGAAACAACACTTTTTCTAATTCATTATTAGAAAGATTAATTAAATTAGCAAATTTTCTAAATGCTGTAATGTGTTTTGCTGATGGTGTTGCTCTTGCTTGTCCGTCTACTATGTTTCTAGCCAATATTGCTATCGCCTTACCAAATGTAAGTTGTGCTTTTTCTAATGACTCAGGTGCTCGTTTACTCGGTGCTACTGGATCTGGCTGTATGTAACCTGTAATTGGTTCAACTTCTTCAACTTCAACGATGTCCATCTTGTCGCCAGTACCTTTTTCATAATCTTTAACACTTTGTTTCCATTTTTTATCTGCGTCTGGGTCACTTAGATCTTTATATCTTTGTAGATGTCCTAAACTTAATTCTAGTGCTTGTAAAACATCAAAATAATCTTTTTTACCAACAATTTCTTTAGCGGCATCTATGACTGGGTCGCTTATATTATCCAGCCTGCTTTCAGCATCTTTAACATCTGGCTCTTGGCTCTTTTTAATCAGTCTATATACTGCATTAATATAATCTTTTCTAAAAGCATCTTCTTCATAACCTGCTTTCATAATAGTTCCATATCTTACTACAGTCTTTACAACTTTATCATACATGGTATTATAGTCTTCACCACCTGCAATCCTAAACTCTATAAGTTCATTACCAGATTCTCTATCTTTTACGCCTTTAAAATGTATAGAACTAAACTTGTTAGAACTTACACCTTTTTCAAGTTCTGATGTTAATTTTAAGAAACTATCATTATCGCCTCTTTTCATATTTTCAGCATATTTTAGAATACTTTTGTATTGGCTTTTTGTATAACTGTTACGCAATCTACCCCATTCACTGAGCAAATATTGATCACCCAAAAGCAATGCCATTTTGAGTTTGTTTGGTTGATTGCCTTTTCCGTCCCAACTCATTGTGATATGTAAGCCTGTAGTATTATTGGTGCCAAAGTTTTCTTCACCCCAATCAAATAAACTTTTCATTTCTCTGAGCATTTCTTTAGGACTACTAAACACGGGTGATATAAGTTCTGCACCTGCTCCTTCGTCAGGTTCTATACTGCTGTCTGTTTCTACTGCCCAACCACCTGGATTATTTGTAGAACCATACTCTCCGTAATCAGGGTAATCATTATAACTGCTATTAATTTTAATCCAATCGTGTAATTCATCAGCGGCGCCTTCGACTGATCCACTGGTACTGTATTCAAAGCCATAATCGTCTAAGAATGAACTCATGTAACTCCAATTGTCTGTAATCCATTCGTCCATAGACCAGTCGCCTTCACATTCATCTACAGCAGTTTGTATTAGATCATCATCTTCACTGGCATAATCTCTTAAAAAGTCTTGGTATTCGTAATCGTATTCTACATTTATAAAATCTCTTGCCCAGTTCTCATCGTCCCAACCATCTTCTTTGCGATTTTCAAATTCGTCTGGATCTTCTTCTTTCATTTCATCTCGGTATTGTTCTACAGCATCCATTGTAGGACCATCACCCGAATTCATGAATTCATCTATGTAGTAATCTTCATCTCTATTATCTTCAATCCATTGATCTATAATATCTGGCAAATAATCGTCCATTGCCTTTTCTCGAACTGCTTCTTGATAATCTTCATATGCACTATCAGGTACTTCACCGTATTCATATTCTACATCTGATAACGACATATCATCTATATGATCAGTGCTTGAATTATTAACATTATAAAAGAATGTTTCTGCTTCAAAGCCACATTTAACTGGTGCTTCTAAGCCTTGTTGTGCTATTTCTTTTCTATTAAAGTTTATTTCAAACAGTTTTGGATCTGCTTCTTTTAATTTGCGTCGAGACAATTTCTTAAGTCTACTTTTAGTATCTTTTGTTTTTAACTTTTTATTTTGTTTTTTAGCAAGTTTTCCTAATTTGCCTTCGTCTACTTCTGGGTCTACTAAAACTTTTTGTTTTGCATCAATTACTGAATATGCTTTTGTACTAGGATCTTGTACTACCATTGCATCTGGATTAAACTTGTCGCCAACGGGTGATACTACATTTCCTAATTTGTTTCCTGCTTTATCTACAACAGAAGTATCAGGCTTCATATCTTTTATTGCTTTTGCAGTTGGCTTTGGACCTTTTTTAACAATCATTTTTGATTGTGATGCTTTGTTTTTTTCTTTTTTAATTTTATCTAAAGTAGGAGACATACCAGGTTGCTGTCCAACTGGTGTTGCAACACCCGGCTTCATTCCATATTCTTTAAGGAATGTTTTTATAGATCTTATATTAACAAACTTCATTATCTTCTACGTTTATTTAAACTAGCAACTCTTCTACTTGCTGGATTAAATCTTTTTGTCCTTCTAGATTTTCTTGCCATTCTAGATCCCATCTTTGCTTTTGTTCTCTTTAAAACAAAACGTTTTTTAAAATCTATAGGCTTACTACATTGAGCCGCATTGGAAACTACTCTACCTTTTCTATGCCCACTGGTACATCTTACAGCACGTTTTACTGCATTACCAACTTTACGCCATACCATTCTATTTTCTATAATGATATCTTGTGTGACTTCGTCTAATCTCATAGTAACTTCATTAATAAACCTACTACAGTTGTTACCAATGTAGTAAATGTTAAACCTACAATAGCAATAATCCAACTTTCTAACTTGTTTAGACGCTCTTTAGTAACGTCTTTGAACTCTCTTAATTCAGCAGTTATACTTTCTATCCGTAGCATATCAGCAATAATATGTGCTTCTATATTACCGCTTTCTACGTAGGGTTTTGGAGTAAGTTTTTGCTCTGGTTCGTTTTTCTTAGGCATTTTTTATCTCTTATAACAAATCTTGTTTTGTAAATTCCATGTTTACAGACGATTTAGTATCTATTGTTCCACCATTTAATACTATGCCGTCTAATTCATCTTTAAGCATATCAACACTATGAGCACCTTCTCTTTCAAAAGCAAATTTGAAAACCCAACCTGCTCCTGTTAAACTTGGTGCACCATAGTTTTCTAAAACGTTTGCACCTGCTCCATTTAACGATACCGGATTATTCATTACTACCGGCTGTGCTCTTAAACCTATAAGTTGTACTACACTTTCAAAATCTTTTTGTGTACTGTCGTTAAAATCACCTGTTCTTGTGATATCTATATTTGTAAACAATGTGTAAAATTCAATGTTGCCTGTAACAACTTCGGAACTACCCATTGCTCCTGATCTTTCTCCGACCATGTGTGTCTCCGTCTTTTGTACTATTTATCAGATTTTAAGATTTGTCATCCAAAAAAAATCCCCACGTAAGAGTGAGGATTCTTTTTATAAACTTTTTAAGTTTATGCTAATGCAAATGTTTTTGCTGTTACTGTAGCACTTGCTAAGTTGATTGAATCAACTGTACCTAATGCTTGAATAACGTCTTCTAAGTGGACTGCTAGAGTTTCACTGTTAGAACCGTCATATGTATCAGTACCTTTTTCACCATCAACCATAAATGCTATTGTTTGGTTTGTGTCATACAATGCACTCATGCCTAGGATTGAAAGGTTTTCATTTAAAATAGCATGTATTACTGTTTGAATTGTACTATCTGGACCAGTTTTTGCATTTACGGCCGCTCCAAACCCAACTTCAAAAAACGTTGGTTTAAGACCAATGAAAAACTTTTCTTCATCTACATAAACAGGATTTACTTTAGTTTGTGCCATTTTGTTCTCCTATGTTATCGGACATTACGTCCTATGCAATTATTTATCTAATTTTTAGTCACAAAAAAAGGCAGTATAACTGCCTTTTTATGTTGTAATAAGTTAAACTTAGAAACTAACGTCAGCAATTACGTGACCTGCGATGTCACCGTTTGCAAGGTTGTCTGCACCTTCAAGGATCATGTTTACAGTTGTTTGACTATCTGCTGTAAAACTTCCTACTGCTAAAACTGATAGGTTCAAGTTTTGGACTGAACTAACTAATGCTGTTAATTGTGATGCACTGACGTTTCCTGATTGTTGTTGAAAACTTTTTAAGAATACATCTTTACCAATAAACTCACCAGCCGCCGCCGCTCTGTTATCTGTTAATGCCATTTTTATCTCCTAAATTACTGTATAGTGTTTACTATACGTTTACTATTATTTATCATTTTAGCCATAAAAAAAGGCAGTATAAACTGCCTTTTTAAATGTTTTAAGTGAAACTTAACTTATTGTTAATCCTGTTCCTGCTGTAACTGTTGCTGTTGCAAAGTTATAACTGTTTACATCGTCAGTACCAATTGCTCTAATTTGTGCTTGTAAAGCCGCCGCATCAAATTGACTACTGTCAACAACTGCGTGGATTTGACCACTGCTGTCATCAGTAATTTCGTATGCTAGAGGTTGAATGAATTGAAGTGCTCTTTCAACTGCTTCTCTTTCTGCGTCGTCTTCTGTTCTAAGGTCTGCACCAGTATCAACTAAGATACATGCTACGTTATGTTTTTGGATAAGTGTACCTGTTGCAAAATCGCCTACACCTGCTCC
>MDTB01074759.1_pt1 | contig 12708 bp, 12 predicted proteins | sample 811161 | NCBI WGS metagenome assembly MDTB01 (sample SAMN05326650, study PRJNA326480) | marine metagenome | isolation source: seawater | place: Mediterranean Sea | collected 2009 | reverse complement strand
TTTGTATTTTACGATTTCGAAACCAGTTCATCCAACAAGCAATGGGGTCAGATTATAGAGATGGGAGCAATCCTGGTTGATGATCAATTAAATGAATTAGATAGATTTGAGTCTAGAAGCAGATTATCGCCTGGAATTATTCCAGAGGCTATGGCGCTGATTGTGAGCAATACTTCCCCAAAAAAATTAAAAGAAACAAACCTTTCACATTACGAAATGGTTAGACAGTTTGTTGAAAAATTAAAAAGCTGGGGGAAAGTCACTTATATTGGTTGGAATAATATTGAGTTTGATCAAATCTTTTTAAGAAATACTTTATTTCAAAATTTACATTATCCTTTTGCTTCTACGACTAATGGAAATAAAGAGGGAGATTTACTTAATTTAGCAAGAGCAGCAAATCTCTACTATCCAAAAACCTTAAAGAACGCGACTAATAAAAAGGGAAATCTAGAATATAAACTTGATACTATGGCTCCTCTTAATGGAATTAAACATGCAGCTCATACAGCATTAGGCGATTGTAGCGCTACATTAGAGATTGCCAGGATAATAAAAAAGAAAGCTCCTAGCGTTTGGAATAGTAGTCTTTTAACTTCAAATAAGGAAGAAAGTTTAAAAGTAATTAAAAACGAAAAGCTTTTTTGTGCTAATGAATTTTACTATGGAAAGGTTGTCCCGTTCGTTCAAACTTTTGTTTGCCAACATCCTGTTTATCAGTGGCCGAAAACATTTGATCTAAAGCATGATCCAAATATTTATATGAATATGCCGATCCAAGTCTTGAAAGAAGAATTAAAAAAAACTCCTAAGATTTTGAGAACATGTCGTCATAACAAACACCCTATTGTAATGAATCCATCTTATGTCGATCACTTCGAAGAATATAAAATGATAGGAATTAACAAACTGAAAGAAAGAGCTGACGTTGTTAGAAAAAACAAAAAATTTGCAGAAATGGTTGAAGTAATTTTAAGAGATGAAGCCCAAGAAAAAGCTGAAACCAAATCGCAAGAAGATATTTGTGAAGAAGAAAGTTTGTACAATTTCCCTCCAGCAGAGGATAATAAAATTTTACCAGGCTTTCACGAAGTAGATTGGGATAAAAAGCTTTCGTATTTACAGAAGTTCAAAGATAAAAGATTTCATTATTTTGGAAAAAAATTACTTTATCAAGAAAAACCTGATCTTTTACCCAAAGAAGATTATGACGAAATTCATGGAACAATTGTAAAAAGAGTTCTCTCTACAAATGATGATAAGAAATGGAATACCATACCAAGAACTTACAAAGAGATTGATGATTTAAGATTAAAGTTTGAAAAAAGTAAGGAAACCGACAAACTTAAAATGTTAGAAGAAATTAACGCATACGTTGAAGAATTAGAAAAAGCTTACTCCCGTGCGTAGTTGACATTTTATAAAAAAACTTTATTTATGAATTTATGGCCACGAAAAAAGTAACTGACGAAAGTTTTGAAGCAGACGTTATTAAATCACAAAAACCAACCATCGTAGATTTTTGGGCAGAATGGTGTGGACCATGTAAACAAATCGGTCCAATTTTAGAAGAAATTTCCAACGATATGTCAAATGAGATTGTGATAGCAAAACATAATATTGATGAAGAACCTAACACTCCAACTAAGTATGGAATTAGAGGGATTCCCACAATGCTATTGTTTAAAGCTGGTGAATTAAAATCTACTAAAGTTGGAGCAACAACAAAATCAAATATCATTTCTTGGATTAAAGAAAATATCTAATTCATACTTAATGCGTAACCTGCACCATAAGTACTTCCCCAGAGAACAATAATCTTTTTTTTATTTGATGAAATTTTTTTTAATGCATCTTTAATATTTTGAGCTTGAACTGCTTCAAAACCATTTTTTTCTGCTATTTTTTTTAAATCATTTGATGTTAGAGAACTGGGTTCTTCTGGAATTTTAAAAGTAATAATTTTTTTGAAAATACCCTTAAAGTTTTTCATTAATCTATCCGGATTTTTATTTTTTAAAACACCACAAATTCCATAAATTGGAATTTTAAATTCCCTTAGGTATTTTGCCAGGTTTTTTGTAGACTCATCACTATGACAAGTATCTATAAGTAATTTTTCTTTTCTATTTAGATTTTTTGTTAGTTTGCCTTTAACAAACTCACAACGACCTAAAAATTTTATTTTTTTAATATTCTGCCTTATTTTTTTAACGTCTACTCCTAAGTCAAGGGCTATTTTTATTGCTAAACCAACATTTTCCCATAAACCATCCGAATGAATATTTTTAGATTTAAGGACAATCAAATTATTCCTATCTTTGTAATATTTTTTCTTATTTTTATTTATTATTTTCCACGATCCGTAAGTTATCTTTTCACTGGGATTATCCTTTAAAATATTTTTTATTATTTTGTATGTTTTTGGTTTTTGTTTTCCAGTATAAATAGTTGTGTATTTACTTAGGTAGCCTACTTTCTGTTTACATATTTCACCTATAGTCTTAGGTTTAATCCACTCAGTATGTTGAAGGTTTATCTGTGTACAAACTTGTGCTAACGGGCTTGACCATAAGTTTGTACTATCTTTTCTAAAAAATAGTCCACTTTCAATTAAATGATAAGATTCAGAATTTGTTTTAGTAGCCGCTAAAATAAAAATACAAGTAAGCAATTCAAATAAAGTTAGCTTTTGTTTTGTTTGTTCTATTATTTTTTTGTACTTTTTAATTTCTTTAATAGAGATATATCTGTTTCCCAACCAAAATCTATGTCGAACATCGTATAAGTGAGGACTTGTAAATGTATTAACTTTTTTATTATCTGCTTCAAGAAAATATTTTAGAGAAGTTAAAACACTATTTTTACCATCGCTTCCAATAATATTGATTATATTATTGAGTCTTTCCTGGGGGTTATTTAGTTTTTCTAGAACTTTTTTGATTCTTCTTAGATCTAAATTTATACGTCGGCTATACTGCTTTTGAAGTTTTTGGTAAAGTTTCGCTGAGGTTTGTAGCATCGTCTATACCAGATATATTCTGAACTTCTTTTTTCTTCAATAAAATTGATAACAATGTAGATATAGTAGATCTGAGGTATTTTCTCTCAACTACTAGATCAATTCCGCCATGGTCTTTTACAAATTCTGCTGTTTGGAAATTTTCTGGCAAATCTTCTTTAACAGTATTTTGGATTACTCTTCGTCCTGCAAAAGCTATTACAGATTTTGGCTCACCTATTAAAATATCCCCTAAAGTAGCAAAACTAGCTGAAACCCCACCCGTTGTAGGATTTGTCATAACTACTATGTATGGAAGATTATTTTTTTTAAGCTCGTTAACGGCCAAAACAGTTCGTGTCATTTGCATAAGTGCTATGGCACCTTCCTGCATTTTTTGTCCACCAGAACAGCTAAAAAATATGAAAGGCGTTTTATTACTTATCGCATGTTGAATGCCGTGTATGAAGGCTTCACCTGAGGCAGCGCCAACAGCTCCACCTATAAAGCTAAAGTTTTGAGCTCCAACAGTAATACGAATATTATCCAACTTTCCGTCAGCAATTAAAATAGCATCTGACTGTTTTGTTTTATCTCTAGATTTTTTTAATTTTTCTATATAATTAGGAAACTTCAAGGGGTCATCTTTAGGCAGAGGTGTTTCTAAAATTTCATATTCTTTATTATCAAAAAATATTTTAAATCTTTCTTCGCAAGTCAATTTATGATGAGAACCACAAGAAGGACAAACACTTAAATTATCAAACAATTCATCTTTATAAATAAGATTCTTACACTCACATGTAGCCCAGAGTGCTTCTTTGTTATCAGATAATCTTTTTTTAAATAAAGATTTAATTTTTGGTTTAATAAATTTTGTAATCCAATTCATATAATTTTTCTCTTTAAAGCTTTTACCATTTTATTTAATTTTGTGACAGGATTTTGACGATTTTTAATTGAATCGCTAATTCCCTTACACAATGCGCTTCCTACTACTAGGCCGTCTGCTTTTTTTAGAGAGCCAATGGTTTTATTAGTGATACCAAATCCAATTACCATGTTTTTTGATTTATTGATTCTTTTAATTTTACCGTAATTTTCTAAAATTTTTTTAGGCGAAACTTTTAATTTCCCTCCCGTGGTAGATAACATACTTATGAAATAATTTAGATCATGTGAATCTCTTATAATTTTTTTCATTCTTTCTCTTGATGTTGTAGGAGATAAAAGTTGGACAAAAGTGATTGAATTTTTTTTACATAATTTTGCAAATTTTTTATTATCGGGCCAGGGAAGGTCTACAATTATTAAACCATTCACACCAACCTGCTTACATTTTTTAACAAACTTTTTTTCTCCATAATGATAGACCATTTGGTAATAACCCATAAGAATACATGGTTTTGCATTTTTATCTTTTTTGTAATTTTTGACAATCTGAAAAACGTCTTTTAGCTTGAAACCATTTTTTAGAGCCCTGTAAGAACTGTTTTGAATTTGGGGACCATCTGCTGTAGGTGCGTTATGTGCAAACCCTAACTCGATAATATCGGCATGTTCAGATATTGATTTGAGAATTTCTAATGACTTTTTTTTTGTATTGTCACCAGCAACAGTATAAGTAAGCAAAGCAGGCCTGTTTTCTTTTTTACATTTTTGGAAAGCCAAATTAATCTCAGATTTCATCTTGTGTAACTACCTAAGCGTTTTTTGATAATATCTTTATCTTTTATACTGTCTCCACAACTGTCAATTACAATAATATTAGAGTCATCAAGTTTTGGCGCAATTTTTATTGCTTCCGCAAAAGCATGAGCCGGTTCTAAACTTGGAGAAATTTCTTCAAGTTCAGTAACTAATTTAAAAGCCTTTAGCGCTTCTTCGTCCGTCGCATAAGTATACTTTGCTCTGCCAGTATCTTTTAGAAGGCAATGTATGGGACTTACGGATGGGTAATCAAGTCCGCTACTGATAGATTCAGTTTCATTAATTTGACCATCTGAATTTTGTACACAATAAGCAGCTGCGCCATGCAGTACTCCTATTTTAGAGTTTTTACTTAGAGGTGCAGCATGAAGTTCACTTTTTTGGGGACCTCCAGCCTCTACACCTATTAACTGAACCTGACTCTTATTATAATCAATAAATTCACTCCAAAATCCGTAAGCACTAGAACCTCCACCAACACAGTTAATTAATTTTAATTTGTTTGGTACTTCTCCAAATTCCTCTTCTAATTGAATTTTTAGTTCTCTAGAAATTTGAGCTGTACTCCATCCACAAATTTTTACGAAAATATTAGGACCAACAAGACTACCTATTCCCATGTGAACTTTATCGCAATTCGACACCCAGTATCGAATACATTCACTAACAGCGTCTACTAACGTTTTACTTCCAGAGTTAACAGGAATAATTTCTGCACCATTTTTTTTTATTTCGTCACAGTTTGGTTTTTGTCTTTCTATATCCCTCGTTCCCATAAATACTTTACAACCGAGACCAAATTTTTTTGCAACCATAGAAAACATTTTTCCATTGTATCCAGCACCAGTATCGGTACATATATATTTCTTTTTTGCTCGTTTGCATAACATTGCGTGAGTGATTGCGTTAAAACATTTATGCGCACCGCCTCTACAATCAGATACCATTTTTGCATAAATCTGAGCCCCGCCCAAATAATCTGTAAGATTTTGTAGTTTGATAAATCTTGTTGGTGTTCCTATATAATTTTTGTATAAATCATCTCTTTCTTTTAGAAAATTTTTATCTTTTCTATATTTTTGGAATAATTTTGTTAAATCATCTATAGGTTTTTTAAGTGTCTCAGCCACATAATTACCACCAAATTTTCCTCCATAAAAACCATTTTTGTCATGCTGATCAATTAAAGGTATTCCTTTTTTAATTTTCATTCTAAATTATGAATAATTTTATTATTTTACAGACTGTATAATTTTTTTAATGTTTTGAACAGGGTCACCTTCTATTATAGGCCTTCCAATTACCGCAAAACATTTATCATCCGCAATTTTTGAGAAATCACTGTAACTCATCACTCTTTTTTGATCTTGTTTGTCTTCGCCACTCCTTATTCCAGGACAAAATACCTTTAGTTCTTTTGATATTGATCTTATTAAAGATACATCTTGTGCTGATGCAATAACTCCAGAAATTTTAGTTTTGATTGCCAAATTAACCAAAAGTTTAATTTGATCCTTAACTGAATTTTTTACACCTATACCTTCAAGATTAGATTGGGATGTTAGGACTGTAACTCCAAGTAATTCAATAGTGTTAGCAGCAGCATCTTGAGCAGCTTTGAGCATTTCATAATTTCCACTAATATGAACTGTTAAATATTTAACACTTTTGACAGAAGATATAGCAATAACAGTTTTTTTTACTTGATTAGGAATATCATGAAGTTTTAAATCTAAAAAAATTTCTACACCAAGCTCTTTAAATTTTTTCAAACCCTCGTTGCCACATATAGCATAAAGTTCAGTACCAATTTTAATTCCTGCTATTCTATCTTTAATTTTATCAGTCACATCTAGGGCTTTCTCTAATGAATTAAAATCTAGAGCAACAAAAATATTCTTTTTCAATTTTTATTTCTTTCAATTTGATTAATTTTATTTCTTAATTCTTTTGACATTTTAAAAGATATGGATTTTTTTTCTGGGACTCTGATTTTTTCGCCGGTTTTTGGATTTCTTGCATTCTTTTTTTCTTTGATTTTTTTTTGAGAAAATCTACCAAAACCTCTAAGTTCAGTACTTACATTCTGTTTAACACCGTCGACTATCGTATCAATTATTATGTCGAAAATTTTTTCAAGTTCAGATTTCGATAATTTTCGGTGAATTTTATCTGATAATTTTGAAATTATCTCAGATCTCACCATACTTGATTATTTCTTATCCTTGTTCTTTGTACTAGATTTAAAAACTTTTCCTAAGATATCACCTAAAACACGTCCAGAGCTAGTACCATCTTTACCGTATTTTTTTATAGCAATTTGTTCATTATGTTTTTCTAATTCTTTAATAGATAGGTTTACTTTTCTTTTTTCCTTATCTAGATCAACAATCATACAATCTACTTTGTTACCTCTTGTAAAAATTTCAGGTCTACAATCTTCTATTTCCTTGGCTAATTGATTTTTTTTAATCATTATTGATACGTTTTTTTCAGTTCCGACAGATACCTTAATTCCATTTTTTAAAACTTCTTTTACTGTTGCTGTTATAATTTCCTTATTTTCTTTCTTTAAAAAGAAGTCAAAAGGATCTTTCTCAAGCTGTCTAATACCCAGTCTAATTTTTTCTTTATCTCTATCAATCTCAAGTATTTTTGCTTTAACAGAATCGTTCTTCTTAAACTTCTTAAGGTTCTCCTCTGTTTCCTGCCAAGAAAGGTCTTTATAATGTATCATGCCATCAAATTCTGAATTTTCTATAGAAACAAATAAAGCGAAGTCCGAAATATTTTTTACTTTGGTACTAACAATGGTTCCTGCAGAGTATTTTTTAGTAAAAGTATTCCATGGATTTTCTAAAGTGTCTTTATAGCTCAGAGAAATCCTTCTTTTCTCAACATCAAGCTCTACTATTTTGACTTTAATTTTTTGTGAAGATGATAAAATTTTACTTGGATGAATATTTTTTTTAGTCCAAGAGAGGCTAGATTGATGAACCAGACCCTCTAAACCCTCTTCTAATTTGACGAATGCACCATAGTCAACAATCTTTGTTACTAGTCCATCATAAATCTTTCCTACTTTATATTTTTTTTCCAAATCTTCATACGGATCAGGATGCATTTGTTTTACTCCACAACTTATTCTTTTAGTTTCTTGGTCAATTTTAATTATTTTTACCTTAATAGATTCCCCAATTGATAAAAGATCAGATGGTTTATTGACTCTTGAATAACTAAGATCTGTAACATGCAACAAAGCATCTGCGCCGTTTAAATCTAAAAATGCACCCCAGTCTAAAATTGATTTTACCTGAGCATCAACAATGTCTCCCTCTTTTATTTTAGATAAAATGTTTGATAACTCTTTATCTCTTGTTTTAGCAAGTACCGCTTTACGACTAACTACGATGTTTCCTCTTAATTTATCAAGTTTAACGCACAAAAATTTTTGAGGCACTCTCATTAATGAGTCCATATCTTTTATTGGTCGACTATCTACTTGTGAACCCGGAAGAAAACAAAGCGTTGATTCTATATTTACTATAAATCCACCCTTAACTTTGCTTGTAATCACACCTTCAACTTCTTTTTGAGTTTCAAAAGCTTTTTCCATTTTTTTCCAAGAACCCATTCTTCTTGCTTTTTCTCTGCTAACTACAATTTCTCCTTTATAACTTTCGATTTTTTCCAAATATACGTCAATTTTTGCCCCAATTTTTAAATTGTCCAATTCTTTTGAAATTTTAAATTCCTCTATAGGTATAGCTCCCTCACTTTTAGCATGAAGATCAACGAAAACAAATTTTCTACCTATCTCACTTATAACGGCTTTTATGATTTTACCTTCTTTAAATTCTCTTTTTTTGAAATCCTCATTTAAAAGAGTCTCGAACTCTTTTGTGCGGCTTTTATTTGTAGCTTCTGTTTCTAAACTCATATTTTTTTCTAAGTCTTAACTCTACTTCATTTGACATTTTTTTAATCATTTGTGATTTATTTAAAATATCGGTTCGTATTACTATCGAATCTGGTAATTTAATCAAGGGATTATGTTTCCGATTTTTATCGTTAAAATTCCTGATTTTTAATGATTTTTTAACTTGAGGTAATTTAATTCTCTTACTTATTTTTTTTAATTCCTTCCAACGTCTTTTTGCAGCCACATGTAAATTACATTGAAAATAAAATTTTAAGTCTGCTTTTGGGAGTATTGCATAAGATATATCTCTACCCTCTATACATACTCTGTTATATCTTTTTGCAAAATTTATTTGATATATTTTAAGTATAGATCTAATCTCCTTTTTTTTTGCAATAATAGATACTAGTTCACTAATTTCTTCTGTATGAAGATTAATTTTTGAAAGTTTTGCATAATTAAGGGATTTAATTTTTTTTTTTAAAAAGTTAATCTTATTTTTAGGTTTATATTTTAGAAATAAATAACCAGCATATCTATAAAGCAAACCAGATGATAAAAATTTTAATTTGAATTTTTTCGATATTAATTTTGCACCAGTAGTTTTTCCACTTGCTGCACCACCATCACAGCTAATACTTAATTTTATATTATTTCTTAACTTCAAATTTACCACCTAGTTGTTTTATAATTTTTAAAAATGATGGCGCAGATGTATTTACAGTTTCAAAATTTTTAATTTTAATTTTAAAACCTGATACGAGCGCAAGTATTGCTGCTGATTGACAGATTCGATGGTCAAGTTTTGGATTAACCTGAATTAATTTATTTGAAGAATTAATTTTTTTATAACCATAAATTTTGATACCACTGCTAGTTAATTTAGATTTAATTTTAATTTTTGCTAAAAGATTCTTCATTTCCAGTATTCTATTTGACTCTTTGTTAGCTAAATCTTGTATCCCTTTAAATTCTGATAGTCCATTATTTAGAGCTGCAATCACAAACAATATTGGGTATTCATCGACAGTTTTAGAATAATATGCAGCCCCACATCGAATAGGTTTTATTTTTCCACTTTTTACTAAAATATCTCCATAAGTTTCAAAGTTTTTCTTCTTTATATTCATTATTTTTATTTTTGCGCCGTGCTTTTTAAGTAAATTATAAAAACCTATTCTGTTTGGGTTTAAACCCAAGCTACTAATTTTGAGCGATGATCCTTCACTTAGTATTGTCAAAGCTGTAAAAAAGGCTGCACTTGATGGGTCGCCGCCAATATCTATTTTAAATGGTTTTAACGGCTGTTTTCCTTCAACCTCTATTATAAGCTCTCCTTTAGTATTTCTTTTATAAATTTTTGCACCAATTTTTTTTAAAAGATTTTCTGTATGGTCTCTTGATTCTTTCTTGATGATAACTTTTGTTTTACCAAATGAGTTGAGTCCCGCGAGTATGGCCGCAGACTTGATCTGAGCCGATCCACCTTTCTCTTCATATTTAATGCCTACTGGAATTTGTGAAGATACCAATCTTAGGGGAAGTTGGTACTTATTTTTTGGATAAAAAGTGGCGCCAAAATTTTTAAGTAAATTAATTAAAGTTTTTAAGTTTCTTTTACTTAAACTTTTGTCGCCAAAAATTTTTAAATTAATATTTTTGTTTGTTGCCAAAAGCCCTGATCCAAGTCTACACAAGGTGCCGCTATTTCCTAAATCTATTGCCATATTCTTTGAACTCGAAAAAGCACCCAGACCCTTTCCAAAGATTAAATATTCTCCTTTTCTAATTTTTTTTGTTTTTATTCCAAGTTTTTTTATAAAATTAATAGAAGATATGGAGTCTTCCGATTCAAGTAAATTTTCAATCTTTGATGTGCCTTCACAGACAGAACCTAAAAGAATTGAACGAATTGACAAAGATTTATCAGAGTCAACTTTGATATTTTTTTTAAATGTTCTTATTTTTTCTTTAAAAATTACTGAAAAATGTTCTTTTGCCATCTTTTTTAATTGTCAAAAGAACCAAAATATAACTCCCTAGCTTTTGTAGATTTTAAGATATCTTTTGGTTTACCCTCAGCTATTATTGTATGTTCTCCAATTACATATGCACGATCACAAATTGCAAAAAGATTTTGAACTTGGTGATCAGTTATTATAATTCCACAGCCATATGACTGAAGTTTCAAAATAAATTTTTGAATGTCTTGAACTATAATGGGGTCTAAAGCAGCCATAGGTTCGTCAAGCAATATTACTTTTGGATTATTTATTAATGTTCTAGCTATCTGAAGTCTACGAACTTCCCCACCACTAAGTACTGAAGTATTAAGGCTCCGTAAATGTTGTAAATTAAACTCATTTAATAATTTTTCTACAATCTCTTTTTGTTTCTGTTTTTGTTTGATTGAGATTTGACAAATTCCCATTAAATTATCGTATACACTCATATTAAAAACATTTCGATATTGACTTAGATAATTAATTCCAAGTCTTGCTCTCTCGTGTATTGGCTTTTCGGTAATATCTTTTTGACTTAATGATATACTTCCAGAGTCCACTTTATACTGACCTATAATAGTTCCATACAATGTAGATTTTCCAGAACCATTTGGACCAACCAAACCAATTATTTCACCAGGATATAATTCTAAGTTAATTTTTTTTAAAACAGGCCTTCCACTAAAAGATTTACTAACTCCCCTTATTTGTAAAACAGGTTTATTTTTTTTGAATTTAATTATTCTGAAACTTTTTTTCATTTTAATTTAGTTTTAATATTAACTCTTTTCTCATTATACATAGAAATTTTTAAATTTTTAGTGTTTAAATCAAAATCTAGCTGATCAGCTTTTAAATTTGTTTCTGGACTATGCCCATTAACATTCCCAGCTATTAATAATTGATTCTCATAGTTGTTAAATATAGCTCTATCCGAAAAAAGGGTGTTTTCTAAATAATCCATTTTGACATTCTCAGAAAATTTCATGTCATTAGTAATATTATTATATAATCCACGGTCAGAAACAATTGTTAACACAGTTTGATCTTTAAAATAGAATGTACATTTTATCATTTCCATATTTATTTCTTCAGGTTTATCTTGCTCGAATTCGGCAAATTTTGATCCTATAACAAACCTATTACCACTATTATCTATGCCCTCATATTCAACATTCTCAAACTTATTAATTTCTTCTTCGCTAAACTCCTCTTTTACAATTTTCATATCCTGATCTTTTTCAGAAGTTTTTTTCGTTTTAAAACTTGAGAAATAAGTGAAAAAAATGATTAGTAGTCCTAAAAAGATTAAACCTAGTTGAAAAAATTTTCTTTTATTTAACATAAAGCTTATTTCATACCATATTTTAATAGAGAATGAATATGTAGAATACCTTTGGGTCTGAAAATTGCTCTTCTTTTTTTATAATCTAAATCAGAAGATACTATTAGACTTGTGATTTTTCTATCATTCATGACCGAAAGGGCTTTTGCAGCTGAAGTATTTTCTCCAATATAAAAAGGTCTCTTGCTCATTAATGCAGTAATTTTTGTTTTTTTTGAATAATTTTTTGTTCCTCTTCTTATATCTCCATCTGTAACTATTCCAATTACATTTTTATTTTTAACAATAATACCTATACCAAGATTTTTTTTACTAATAATTTTTACTGCCCCAATTATATTGGTTTTAAAATTAATTATTGGGATTTTGTTACCTTTTAACATGATATCTTTAACAAGAAGTAAAGTTTTTCCAATAGTTCCTCCGGGGTGATAAATTTTAAATCTTTCTTTAGTAAATTTTTGCTTAGCAAGAAGAGCAGACATTAGACTGTCACCAAACAATAATGTAATTGATGTACTTGAACTTGGGACCATACCGATTGGATCTGCTTCTTTAACTTTTGGAAGAATTATTGGGATATCACTTGCTCTAATAAGTAAACTATTTTCACCTGAAGCAACTCCTATAACTTTAATTCCAAATCTATTTGAGTATTTTAAAAGGTTTGTTAATTCTGAAGTATTTCCAGAATAAGAAAAAACAATTAAAACATCTCTCTTATCAA
>MDTB01103183.1_pt1 | contig 12709 bp, 18 predicted proteins | sample 811161 | NCBI WGS metagenome assembly MDTB01 (sample SAMN05326650, study PRJNA326480) | marine metagenome | isolation source: seawater | place: Mediterranean Sea | collected 2009 | reverse complement strand
TAAATATTTTCTTATGATTCACAAAATACATTAGTACTCTTAAGTACTGTAAAGATTTAAAAAAGAATCCAAAAAACACAGAATATTATAAATACAGTCGTTACAAGATATACATACCATTGTTTTGGATTTGATTTTTTTAATTCATCGCTAATAGTCATTGTACTTATCCAAAGGAATAGTGACAGCTCCCCAATAGTATCAAATTCATTATTATGAAAAAATTTATAATATGCAGAAATAAGAACGCCGAATAATGCAATTATAAAACCTATAATCCCGATATATTTTTTAATTAAATCTTTCATTAGTTGCTTTAAAAATTACATTATTCATTGGTAATACACTTATTCTATCGGCTTGGTCAATTTATTATTAAATTCAAAAATGAGATGGCTAGAAAAATTAAAATCATTAAACCCTTGGAGTTTAATAGGTTTATTATCTATTGGAATCGCAATCGTTTTATCATTCACAAAAGGTTTTAGCGGTGAGAGGGTATTCATAGTATTTTTAGGATTAGCGCTTTTGTTCAATCTATTTGATTAGTAATGATTATTTAAGCCCCACATTCGTGGTTTTTTTTGTTTATATCTGCACAAATAATTATAGAGTTAGGTTTTATATATTTATATATAACTGTAATGCGTAAATGGTTTAAGAAAAATGAAAACGCTCTAATAAAACTTGGTGCAATACTTTTTATTTTTGCAGTCTTGTGATATGAATATGATAAATAATATTAGAAATTTTTAATACATTTTCATTTATAGTAATAATGAAGATATAGTTATTTTTGAGTATATAAATATTAGGATTTTAAATGAAAAAATTAACATTTGTTCAATCTATGAATGCTTGGAAAGATGCTATGTATAATAGTAATAGGTCCAAGCTTGATGAATTGCTATCTGAAGATTTTATTTGGGAAAATATTGCGATGGATGGTAAAAGTTCAAAAGAAGAGACCATTCAATTTTCTCTTAAGATTAGAGATGAAGTCCCAACCTTTAAAATTGGTGAATGCCAGTCACTATTTGAATCAGATGAAATATTAGTTGGGTCACATGGTGTTCATCAAGATGGCAGGGATGACTCAATAGTACTTTGCTTAGTTAATTTGTGTGAGCAGGGCAGTAAAATAAAAAAGTGGAGACACCTTCGAGCAGAGTCATTAAAATAGCAGAACTTTTTAATCTATCTACAAGATTAAATGTGTAATAGAAAAAGAGTACATTGCCTAATTATCTTATTATTATGAATCACAGAATCTTCAATAAAATTATTTTAATTAAAATAGTAATTACCGGTTTAGGCTTTTCAAATGATGGTTTTGATAATAAGGTGATTAAAACAGAAGAATTAGAATTAGAAGTTCGGAGTTTTGCAACAGGCTTTGAAATCCCTTGGGGTATGGTATTTTTACCAGATACTTCAATGTTAGTAACGGACCTCTCAGGTGACCTTTTCCGAGTATATCAGGATGGTAGGAAAGATCTGATAGAAGGTACACCAGATGTATACTTTAGGGGCCAAGGTGGGCTTATGGATGTGGAAGTCAGTCCAGATTATTCCGATAATAATTTTGTTTATCTGTCCTATAGTCATCCTATTAAGAAAAAAGCCTTCACCGCAATTGCAAGAGCAAAACTTATTAAAAATCAATTAAAAGATTTTGAAATTATTTACTTAGCAGAACAAAGACATTATTCAAAAAAAACAGTTCATTTTGGTAGTCGATTTGCGATAAGAGGCGACTATCTATTTTTCAGTATTGGTGATAGGGGAGAACGAGATGAAGCCCAAGATGTGGATAAGCCAAATGGGAAAATTCATCGTTTACATCTAGATGGAAAGATTCCAAATGATAATCCATTTAAATCTAAGAATGGTAAGATTAATTCAATTTGGTGTTACGGTAATCGAAACCCTCAAGGATTAGCCTTTTCGAAAAATGGAATCTTATGGGAATTAGAGCATGGCCCTAGGGGTGGTGATGAATTAAATATTATTCAACGTGGTCTGAACTATGGATGGCCCAAAATAACATACGGCATTAACTACATTGGTACTAAAATAAGTGATTATACGCACCTAGAAGGGATGGAGCAGCCTATATGGCATTGGACTCCAAGTATTGCTGTTTGCGGGATGAAAGTATATGAAAATGATTTGATTCCAGATTGGAATGGCGACATACTTGTGACATCACTAAAATATGAATTTTTAGAAAGAGTCAAAATAGATGATGGTGTAAGAATCGGAAGCGAAAAAATTTATGATGCGGAATCAAGAGTTAGAGATGTTGAAATTGGACCTCAAGGATTTATTTACGTAGCTCTTGAAAATCCAGGAAGAATCGTAAAGATTATGCCACATATTATAGAAAATTAAAACTCTAGTCCAATAGAGTAATATCTGGAAGGCCCAGGCTCATAATATCTATCATTCCAGGCGTTCATTCTTATATTAGAGTCGTAAGAAATATTAAAAATGTTACCTATGTAGCAAAAAATAGTAGCGTTTTTTCCAAATACTTTATACTTATTTTTGATTTTAAGATTAGTTAAAAAATACTTTGGATTTGTATTAATATTATTATCATCAAGAAAAATTTTACCAGCATAATAAAGCTCTAGATTAATAACGTAATTACTTTTCAAATCATAAAAAAAATTGAATTTCCCAAAGTACCTTGGAATATTAGGTAGATAATTACCATCAAGAAGACTTTCTTCTTTAAGAAAATTGGTAAACTTATAATCTGTGTAAGTATGAGAACATTGTAAACTAATTTTTTTAGTAAAAGCTTTTTTCAATGAGAATTCAACACCCATTCGCTCAGTTACTCCAGCATTCTTGTAATAGGACCTACCAGGTTCATCTGCTTTCTCAAATGAAATAATTTCATTTTCAACTTTAGATTTAAACAAAACTAATTCGATGTTTTCTAATGGATTGTTTTGTGAAATTATTCCGAATTCACCCATTCTGTTGTACTGGGGTTTTAACTCAAAGCTATTACCTGTTTCATAAAGTGTCGGAGTTTCAAAATGTGTTGTGTAGTTTGTGAATATGTATGATATCTTATTGAATTGATATTTATAACCAATTAAGGGAGTTACGTTAAAATATTGCTCTTTATAATCTAATTCACTATCAATAATAAGATTATTATTCATATCAGTTTGGTTATAATCAAATCTGATGCCTGAATAAAATTGATGTTTTTTTATAGTCATACGGTATTGTATGAAAGAGGCGGCCATCATAAATTTTTCCTCTCCGTTGTAGCTCATATTTCCTCTAACTCCCATAAGGTTATCAAAACGTTTTCTAGAGTCATTTTGATTATTCAGCTCAATTCCGAGCATTATTTTATTAAAGGTTTTACCGAACCAAATGCCATAGGTAAACTTAGAATTAAAACCAAAATAGCTTCTTAATAAATGTACCTGTCCACTATTTTGGAACGGGAGTTTATTTCTTAACAATCGTTGTAAAATCCAAATATCTGTTTTTAATACTATCCTATCATTCAAAAATTTTTCAGTTCTCAAACTTAATTTAGATTGTTGAACACTTTCTCTTGAATCGTAAAGCTCATTTTCTGGTCTTGCCATTTCTGGATTACTTATCTTTTGTTTTAAAGTAAGAGCGCCAGGATCAAGAGCAAATGGACTGTGAAGATAATTAAAAGAGATGTTAAAGGTTTCAAAGTGTTTTGATCTGTATCTTAATTGAAAGTTCAATATGGATGAATGTGAAGAGCTATGAGATCTGTGACCTTCTTGTTTTTGGATATCAAAATGGAAATTCCAATCGATATTATTTTTACTGCGGTTGATAATAAACGTTAAGGATCTATCATTTAGAGAATTTATTCTCATACTTGATTTAGTATAATTTATACTCTTTGGCTGTTGCGATAAAAAACTAATAGCTCCTCCTGAAGCATTTCCAAATAATAGGGATGTCGACCCCCTAAAGATATTTATCTGCTCATAATAATCAATTGAAATATTATCTAATTGACCCTGACCATCTGGAGTTGATTCAGGTATCCCATCAACAAGAATTTTAATACCTCTTATACCAAAATTTGATCTAGCTCCAAAACCTCTTATTGAAATACGAGAATCTTGTACATCATTAAAATCACTTAACGCAAAAAGACTAGGTGCGTTTCTTAATACTGAGTTTAAAGATGAGCTTGTATTGTAAATGTCCAGTTCTAATTTATTAACAAGGGTCTCTGAGATTGGATTCTTTGTCGTGGTTTGTATTGCTGTTACATTAATGGGATCAAATCTAATATGTATTGAATCGACCTCTTTGATTTTAGGTACGTTTTCAGAGGTCAAGGTTTCACTCCAAGAAAGATCAACAATAATCAATATTGTAAAAAGTTTTAATACAGTCATGTATTAGTTTTATTCTTAGAAAAAAATCTATCTTTTAAGATTTAGGTTCAATTGATTTTCCTTTTTCTAATAGATATTCCAATTTAATGACCTCTAGTGCTTTTTCATTTGTTGCTTCAAGTATTACAGGTGGCGCACAACCAGAGATATATGCTTCTTTCCATCTTAGAGCACATAAGCACCATCTATCACCTGGTACTAAACCAGGGAAATTGTATAATGGGTTTGGTAATGATAGATTATTTCCCTTTAATTTTGTAAAGTCTAAAAATTCCTTAGTCATTACAGCCGCTACAAGATGCAAGCCATTGTCATTTTGATCGGTTTTACAAAATCCATCCCTTCTATAGCCTGTTAATGGTGATTTAGAACACAGTTTCAAAGCAGTTCCTAATACATTTTTCAATTGAGTTCCTCTTAATAATAATTATAAAAAATAATCTTAATGCTAAGGCTAAATATATGGAATTGGATAGGGTTAATTTGATATATAATTAGCATTAACTTAATAAGTTTTCTTTTCGTTGAATAACACTAAAACAATTATAAAAGCTTCACATTATTACTACTGATTGGGTTGGCTTTTGGGGATGTGAAAAAGAAAAATTTTCTAAAGATACCCCTTCATCTGCAATAATTGGTTGCTGGGTAATTGAATTTAATGATCAGTGGATATTTTTTAAAGTCAATAGATGATATTGGGAATTCATACAGGTGTAATGGTTCATTTGATTGTACAATAACAAATGATGCGTTAACACTATATGATTCTACAAATGTTTATACCTACACTTATTACTTTTCTGATGATTTTAGTCGAATAATTTATACTCAAGGACAAATTAATAATGTTGAAATTGAAAGTATGAGTCAGTCATTTGGCAAACGAGATAACCTTGTATACAAACAGTTTTGTGATTAAATAGATTTACTCTTTTCACAATATTAAGCCACACATTCTTTTGGTTTTTTATAGAACGAGGGGTATTGTTTTAATCATAGAGATTAAATTAAGTCTTACAAGTATCTACTCCAAAAATTTTATATATCATACAAGTCCCGCTCAAAGCATTAAATAGTAAAATACCTCCAATACCGCAAATGATTAATGTATATAAAGATGACCCAAGAAATATTGGTGCGGGAATTAAGAATAATGAAACAATAAGTCTCAAAACTCTCTCCGCTTTATTTTGATTTGTTTTAAATAATTCCATTTTAGATTGTCCTGTTTTTTGTAATATGGGTTAGTTTTGTTGTTTGGAGATACTTGTCCTTTTTCTTTGGTGGGGGAGTAGGTGTTAAAGTAAATACGCCCTATACATTACTCTTCTTCATCTGATTATAATTCTTCAGTTTTGTTATTAAAAAAAGGTATGTAATCAGGTAAATAGATAAATGCTAAAAGCAACAGGAAAATAATAGTATTCCAAAAATCAATTCCATTCTTAAAAAGAATCAGTGCCACAATAATAACTGTAGTAGCATTAAGTATTATGGCTATTGTGCTTTGTTTCCTTTTATCCATCAATAAATTTAATACTGTGAAGTTGTAGTCTTTGAAAGTTTTTTTTGGGATTGATATTATTTCAATTTTTTTTCTTAATGGTATTATAATATCTGGAACTAATATTATAAAGAGCACCGCTCTAGTAAGGTTTATTTGCTTGTTGAATTATGTGCAGATTTAAATTATGGAGACATTTTCAAAAAGAAATCGTTTAAAAATTACCTTACCATTATTAGTTATTGCTGGATGTGTAAAAGAGACTACACAACATTTTCAAGATGAAAATGGTATTATATATGTTGAATATAATGGGAATCCTAATATCTAAAGACCCTATTCAGCTCGAATGATTAAGTATTGTGATGAAAAATTTTAAATAGAAATATTGATTTTATAAAATAAAAGAATAAAATTTTGGCTTGAATATTTACTTAAAATCTTTTATTTCTTTGGGGCTATCTTTTTTAATCCTATCAAGTGTTTTTCATATAGATTTACACCATCAGGACCATCATGAAGGCTATAATATTTGTGATATCAATTGTGGAAATGAAAAACATCATTTCATTTCACACCATTGTGAAAAATGTTTAATTAAAAATAATGAATTACTTTTTCAAAGTTTTGTTGAGCAGTCCTTAGGTTCGCAAGTAATTTTATTTAAAACTCAAAAAAAATGGTATATCAAATCTACAATTCCATTTAATCTAAATTGCCGTCCTCCCCCAAAGGTTGTCTAGTTAAAATACTTTTCCAATTGAACTGCTAATATGGCAGTACTCAATATTAAAATTATTATCTTATTCACTAATGCTGAAGAGTATTATTCTTAGTGATAAAACATTCTTGGCATTTTGTAAATATTAGATGAAAACAGAGCTATACCTTACAAATGAAAAACATAATTAGTGTTCAAAGCATAACCAAGTCTTTTAAAAATCTAAAAGCGATCAACAATTTAACTTTGGAAATAGATGAGGGCGAAATCTATGGCCTGCTAGGTTCTAATGGCGCTGGAAAATCAACTACAATAAATATTTTGCTGGGGTTTCTAACACCTGATTCTGGGAACGCCTCAATAAAAGGTATAGACAGCAACTCTAATTATCACGAGGCAAGAAAATATTTAGGATACATACCGGAAAATGTTAATCTTTATCCATATCTAACCGGGCTAGAAAACCTTGATTATTTCTGCAAGCTCTCAGGAAAAAACTATGGTGATAAAAAGCTCCAAGAATTTTTAAATAAATGTGGTTTAGATGATGATTCCCATCATAGGAGAACAGAGACCTATTCAAAGGGAATGCGACAAAAAGTAGGTATTGCTATAGCAATTGCAAAAGAGGCGAAGGTGTATTTGCTGGATGAGCCGGCTAGTGGTTTAGATCCTTTGGCAAGTAATGAACTTTCTAGCTTACTTAAAAAATTGTCTTCAGAAGGCGCGGCAATCTTAATGGCTTCACATGATATCTTTAGAGTCCGAGAAACGTGCAATCGAATTGGAATTATAAAAAATGGTGAATTGGTGAAGGAAATGGACACATCTGATGTCTCTACTAAAGAATTAGAAAATATCTACATTGAATACATGCAAAATTAGTTACCAAGCTTTATGATCAATATTATATTAAATGAATGGAAAATGTTTTTCCGCAATAGAGTGTTTATTTACCTAACAATTTTTTTTATTTTGAGTTTAACACTAGTTGTATGGCTGGGAATTATTCAAAATAGTGCTCAACAAGAATATCGAACTAAAGCTCAAAAACATGTCCGTAAACAATGGGATAACCTAGAAGCAATGAATCCTCATAGAGCAACACACTATGGTTCCTATGCTTTCAAACCCAATAACCTTCTAAGTAGCATGGATGGTGGGATTAACGATATTACTGGCAATGTAATTCAACTTGAAGGTCATGTCCAAAATGAGATCGTTTATTCTGAGGCTTCACAATCTTTATCAATTTCAAAATTTGGTAAACTGAAATCTTCTCTGCTCTTGCAATATGTGGTCCCATTATTTCTTATATTTTTAGCATATGGTTCTATAAGTAATGAAAAAGAAACTCAGAGATTAAAACTTTTAATATTTCAGGGTATTTCAATGTCTCGCCTAATTATTGCGAAATCATTAAGTATATGGTTTTATGGATTATCTTTATTACTTATAACGATATTCATTCAAAGTATGCTTATTAATTCTGATTCAGAGGTCTTTCGGAGGTTAACACTTTTGATATTTTCATATGGTTCTTACTATTACATTATCACTTCCTTAGCTATCTATTTCTCCGCTAGGCTAAAAAATAATACATCGGCTTTATCTGCGATATTAGCAACTTGGATTCTCTGGGCAATTTTTCTTCCAAAAATATGGGGGAATGCGGTTGAAAAAATCTATCCCTTACCAAGTAGAATGGCTTTTAAAGCTGGCATGAAAGAAGAGCGATCAAAGGGTATAGATGGTCATAATCCATCTGATAAAAGAAGGGAAGAATTAAAAAACAAATATTTAAGTGAGTATAAAGTTGACAGTCTACAACAGCTTCCCATTAATTTTGATGGAATTGTAATGCAAGAAGATGAGGAGTATGGGAACCTTGTCTGGGATAAACATTTTGGAAGTAATTATAATATTCTTCAGAAACAAAAAGGTCTCTACCAAGTTTCAGGATTATTAAATCCATTTGCATCATTACAAAGTGCAAGCATGGGTTTTTGCGGTACTGATATGATTCACCATCTTGATTTTTTAAAAAAAGCAGAGGACTACAGAAGGGTTCTCATAAAGGCATTGAACGATAAACATGCATATGGGGGCTCAAAAACTGGAGATTGGGGATGGACAGTAGATAGTACTTTTTTTAGATCTGTTCAGGGTTTTTCTTATAATGCTCCAAAAATAAATAATCAAATCAATCACTATTTGATCGATATAATCTGTCTGTTGTGGTGGGTTCTACTGATAACCTTTATCATCAAAGTAAATACAAATAACAAAATTATTCTATGAAGAGATACATTGCAATAGCTCGAAGTGAATTTATTCATTTAGTTAGATCCCCATTTAAAACTATTTCACTTACATTATTTGGAGCGGCGGTTATATACGGTTGTCAAAATGGTTATGATTTATTCAAAACCCATAATAAAGAAATAATATCCATTCAAGCTAATAATGATAAGTCTATTGAAAATATGATTCTTCAATACGAAGAAATAGAGAAAGGTATTGTAGAGAAACCTAGAAGAGACCCTACAATTCCATATTGGGCAATCTGGAACACGCCGTCACATGCTTTTAAATATCCATCACCAATGATGGTTTTTAGCTTAGGCCAGTCTGAACAATATGGGTATTATAAACGAGTAACCAACTGGAGTACTATTTTTGATAGCGATCTTGCTGAAGAAATTGCAAATCCAGAGCGAATGGCAATAGGTACATTAGATTTTAATTTTGTTTTAATATATCTCACACCAATACTAATAATCATACTATTATTTAATATAGGTGGATTAGAAAAAGATCTTAGGTTTGATAACCTCATCTATCTAAATAATATCTCCAAAGAGAGGTGGTTGTTGGCACGTTTTTCATTTTACTACTTTCTTACGGTTATCTCTCTTTTCATCTTGATAATACCTTATACTTTATTTTCAGGAGTTTTACAAAGTGCCAGTATCCAATTTATTAAGTTATTGTTTATTATATTATTATACCTGCTAATATGGTTCACTGCTTTTTACTTTATCAATATTTCTGGAAACGGAAGCTCAAATCAAGCTGTAAAAATGATTTCCGTGTGGTTGACCTTTTGTATTATTGTTCCAGGTGCCGTACATCAAATATCATCCTTAAAGTATCCAACAAATTATATGACAGATCATCTCGATGTGAGTCGAGACCAAAGTAATAGAATCTTTGAACTACCACCAGAGACTATGCGTTCGAGCTTATTAAAAGCATTCCCAAGTTTACAAACCACTTTATATGCTACTGATACAAGTTTGAACAAAGGAATAATAAATAGAAGCTTATCTGGCCTTGTTAATATTCTCAATAAAGATGTTGCTCGTACAATTGAATGGTCGAGCGAGAAAAAAAATAAATTTATAAGAAAATTTTCCCGAATGAATCCTGTCATACTGTTCCAAAATGAAATAAATGCTTTAACTGATACTGATTATTACGCTTACAAAAGGTATAGAAGTGATATTCAGGAAATGATTGATAAAAAAATAAACTTAATCTTAGAGGATACTTGGAATAAAGTTACTGTAGATAAAGAAAAATACATTAAATATGTTGAAAGTTTAAAATAAACATAATGGTGGTGCTATCGTGATTACTCCTAATGCCAATATTCTAACCAATATAAATGGCAAAATAGCACCACCAAACATTTAAAAGGGTATTACCAATAAATGAAATTAATATCTCTAAAGTTAAAAAAACCATCAATAGTACCATTTAAAATACAATTTGATGCTGTTGGTGCTTTCGCAAGTGGCTTGTGCATGGCACATTGTATTGCCACACCATTTTTTTTCATAGCATCAGCCTGTTCAGCGAGTTGCTGTAGTACTACTACACCTTTATGGTGGCAATGGCTAGATTATCTTTTTTTATTTATTTCATTTTTTGCAATTATACAAACGAGTAAATCAACAAACAGTAAATCGATAATATATGGATTAGTTACTAGCTGGGTATCATTATGTTTTTTTATTTTAAATATAAAGTTTGGATGGGTACAATTGGCAGAAAATATAAAATTCATACCTGCCTTTATGCTTGTGGGTTTACATATGTATAATATGCGATATTGTCAATGTGATAAAAATGAATGTTGCTAAAAAGGCTTAGTAGTGTATTGTTAAAAGGAGAATTAATTGAAAGAAAATGAATTCCCAGTTTTAAAGATTACAAATATTGATTGGGATAAAGATCATGAAGAATTTGAAAAATTACCAAAAGAGCTTGAATTAAGATGGGATTCAAAAAATTGGGATATTGGTGAGGTTTCTAAATGGTTACGTATAAAATTCGATTGGATTTTTAATGATCTAAATATTCACCAAATTGGAACTTGGGAAAATAGCGGATGTAGCTGCTGTGCTGGTGGATGTAGTTGTTGTTGAATTCAATCATTTAAGTAATATCAATCCTCACGTTTGTGGGTTTTTTTGTAATATTGAACTTTTAAAAAATTAGTTTACGAGATACCATCATTATTCTTCTTCATCTGATTTAACTATAATACTTTTATCTTTCGATTCGGAAAAATAAAAAGGGAAAAATCCACAGATAAGTATAATTGCAGTAAGCCAATACTGTCTATCTAAAGTATCACCATTATATACGGTTTTAATTCCATAGCCGATAAATGCCGAAATAGTAAAGATGCTTATGTATAAAATATATTTTTTCATACAATAAATCTAATACTGTGTAGTTGTTTAAGGCAGATATTTAAATATTATCTCTGTACAGTATGTTTGGAATGAAGCACCAGATTATGGACCAGATTATATTTTACAATGGGAAGAGTCAAACAGTAATGATTTTTCTGAATACAAAGTTCTTTGCAGAGCTGAACGAAATGCTGTAGATGATGATGGTAATTCCTATATCTATGTTTCTACTGATACCATGGATACATTTACAGATAGGTCAATTACAAGTTGTAATATAGATATTGATAACGGGATGAGACCAACTCGTGCGAATTCATTTTGGATTCAAGTTACAAATAATCTTGGTTATTCGATTGAGGGAGATAGAACTGATAGCGAAATTATAGATGACCCAACAATAGTATTACATCAAGCCGTTGTTGAAGGTGATTCCGTTATTCTCAGTTGGTCAAAATCGACTGCAATAGGTCCAGAGACATATGAAATATTTGAATCAACAACTGCCGACATATGGACTGGTGGCACGAGAAATTGGACTGAAGCTGATACAACTCTTAGAATACCATTATATGAATATGCCAGTGGAAATGAGACATGGTATTATCAGGTCAAAGTATATGCGCCATATGACCAAGAGGGATGGAGTAATCAAATTGCAATATATTACGACGCATGCGTTGAGGGGCACGTTAATATATGGGGTCATTGTTATAATATTGAAGAAACAACAAGCATTCATCGTTGTGAATCTTGCTGGCCCTGGCAAGAGCCTCACCCACGAGGGCCTATACCAACAGCCATCGGAGAATTAGTAAATCTTACAGATCTCATTGTTGAACATTCGCCACTAGATGGGCCAATCCCACCAGAGATTGGAAATCTTACGAATCTTACTCATTTAGAATTTTCGAATACAACTCTAACTGGTTCTATACCATCGGAAATAGGGAGTCTTACCAATCTGACTCATTTGGATTTAGAAGTTAATCAGCTAACGGGTTCTATCCCATCAGAGATAGGTAATCTAACTAATTTGACTAGATTATTTTTAAATAATAATCAGCTCACGGGTCCAATCCCGCCAGAGATAGGTAATCTAACTAATCTTTATGCATTGCATTTAATCAATAATCAATTATCAGGGGAAATACCTGATAATATATGTAATTTGAATATTAGTTGGAGTAATGATTATGATTTTAGTATTGAGAGCAACCAACTTTGCCCTCCATATCCATCTTGTGTAGTAGGCCATGTAGGAGAACAAGATACTACTAATTGTGACTAAACACCTCACATTATTACCATCAAGCCCCACATTCGTGGGGTTTTTTGTTTATGGGATGAT
>MDTB01097488.1_pt1 | contig 12709 bp, 22 predicted proteins | sample 811161 | NCBI WGS metagenome assembly MDTB01 (sample SAMN05326650, study PRJNA326480) | marine metagenome | isolation source: seawater | place: Mediterranean Sea | collected 2009 | reverse complement strand
TGATAAAGAATTACTAGAAGTCTTTGGAGAAGAAGGTTTATGGGAAACAGATAAAGAAGATATATGGGGACATGTAATAGAACCTGGCGGACAAACTACGATACATAACCATTCTCACGGTTATATAAGAGATAGCGTAAGTCTTTCTTTTGCTTATTACTGTAATCATCCTAAAGACTCAGGTAATATAATATTTCAAACACAGGTAAATACTAATCAGTATCAAGCTGAAGTAGTGCCAAAGAAAGGTATGGCTATAATATTTAACTCCGAAATATGGCATCATACTCCTGTAAATTGTAGTAAATATACTAGAGTTTCTATTTCCGGAAACTTAGTTGCTACTAAAAAAATGGTAGAAATCCTAGAATGTGACGATGATTGTCTGAATCCTTACTGGAAATACGCAGGAAAAAACGACGTTTAAAGTTGGATTTCTGCATAAAAGTTCGTATATTTATGTGTTAATTGAATTAAGGTTATAATTATATGATAAAAACAAGTCCCATGCAAAAGCTTAAGATGATCCCATGTGTTAAATGTGGAAGTCCTATGCCTGAATTAAGGCTAACTAAATTTGGATACAACTATTGTATCAATTGTTCAACGGAGAAACCATTAGTAGCAAGGTTTCATACAACTGGAACAGGAGAAGACATAATGACTGGAATACAGATTATGGATCAAAATACAGCTGTAAGATTAGCAGAAATGGATAATGCTAGTTCTGGCTTAAAAGAGAATATTGACTTAGAGATGTTAGATTATGATAAAGATGAGAGTGCGGCTAATCAAACTCAAAAAGAAGGTATTCATAATACTATGAACTCAGAAGATAGTTAATGGGTAGACCAGCTAAAATACTTTCTAAAGAAGATTTATTAAGAGCTATGTCGCAAACTCGATCTAATCGAGCTGCTGCTAGATACTTACATGTATCTTATAATCATTATAAAAAATATGCTAAACTTTATAAAGATGATAAGACAGGTAAGTCATTATTAGATATGCATTTAAATCAAGCTGGTAAAGGTATACCAAAGTTCTTATCTGGTAAAGGTAAAACACCTCCTTTAATGGATTTAATAGAAGGTAGAGTTCCTTCTACTCATTTTGATCCTCAGAAGATAAAAGAAAGATTAATTTTTGAGGCAGTAATAGAAGAGAAATGTAATAAATGTGGATTTGCAGAAAGAAGAGTTATAGATAATAGAGTTCCTTTAATATTACATCATAAAAATAAAGATAAAAAAGATTTTACTTTAGATAATATAGAGTTATTATGTTATAATTGTTCATTTTTATACGGAGTTAGTCCTATAACAGATCAACAAGTAGTTAAAATGGAAGACTATGTAGAAAAACATGGTGAAGAGTTTACTTGGGAAATGGATGAACATCATATTGAACATTTAAGAGAATTAGGCTTAATGGAAGATGACGAGAAGCCTGGAGAAGAATATATTTCTAGAATATAAACTATTTATTTAATATATGAAAAAGAAAGACTTTAGTAAAATAAAAAAGTTTTCTACTTTCAAAAAGAAAAAACCTTTAGAAAGAATAGTTGCAGACAACCTCGTAAAGCAACATGAGCGAAACGAAAAGTTACGCGATAAGAAGATTGGTACTTCATTTTTAGACCTCTTCTAAGTTCAACCTAAACAAACTATATGAAAAAACTTATTTTAGTACCTGTTGTGGCTCTATGTGTGTCCTCGTTAATGGCATTCACAGTCTACAAAAGAGTAATAATGCCAGCAATTTCAATTATAGAAATTAAACCTAAACCTATACATATATTTGATCCAATACCTATTACTACAGTTAAAGTAAATAAAGTAATAACTTTTAGTCAAAACGAGTTTTTAGATGCTATTGGTCATAGAGAATCCTCTAATAGATATGATATTGTAAATAAGTATGGGTATATGGGTAAATATCAATTCGGACCTAAAACTTTAAGATGGTTAGGATATAATTTAAGTAAAGAAGAATTTTTATCAAATCCTTCTATTCAAGAAGAAGCTATGATAAAATTAATGAAAAAGAATAAAAAATCTTTGAGTAGACATATAGAAAAGTATGATGGTAAAACTATCCATGGAGTATTTATCACTGAATCAGGATTGATAGCAGCAGCTCATTTAGTAGGAGCAGGAGGAGTAAGAAAGTTTTTAAGAAATGGTAGAGTATCAAAAGATGGATTCGGAACTACAACAGTAGATTATATCTTAAAATTTAACGGATATAAGTTGGTTTATTGATGGTTAGTTCGTATATTTAGTTATAATGATAAATCTTAATTTTAATACGTTACAGGAGTTTGAAGAGTTATTTTCTTATTCTAATAAGAAGATAGTAGATGGAGTTTATAACGGTATAAACGAAGGATATCTCTTTAGTAAAAAGACAGTAAAACTATTTAGTATATCATTTAGAAATGAAGATATATGTTATGAAATATCTTTACCTATTTCAGATTGGTCTAAAGCATTAGATGTATGTTTAAAATTTTACGAAGCAAATGGTACTCAAGATCAATGTATTGATACTTGGAAACTTAAAGATAATATTGAAAAATTTCATATAAAATAGTTGCCTACCCGAGTTTTTTTTCGTATATTTATAGTATAAATAATTAAAAATAAAAGTTATGGCAGATATTATGCAGTCTTACGAGACAGGGTTAGAGACTTACCTTTCAAAAGATCAAATTAGAGAAACGTGTCCTGTAGCATTCGCTACTGAACCTACTAACCCAGACGTTAGTAAAAAATACCTTCATGTTAATACTGAAACTATTATCGATGATTTAGAAAAATTAGGATGGAAACCTGTTCAAGCTACTATGAGAACTTCTAAAGGAGGTCCTACTATATTTAGTAAGCATATGATATCCTTTCAGAATCCTGATATTATGATAAAAGGTAAAGATGGAGATGATGCTTTTCCTAGAATTATTATGACTAACTCTCATGATGGGTTTAATGCTTTTCAATTTAAAGTAGGTATCTATAGATTAGTTTGTTCTAATGGTTTAGTTATTGCTGATGAAGAGTTCTCTGATTTTAAGATAAGGCATAAAGGTTATACTTTTGCAGAGCTTAGAGACGTTGTTTCTTCTGCTGTAAAATCTTTACCTGCTAAAGTAGAAGTTCTTAATCAGATGAAAAGTAGAGAGCTTACTCAAGATGAAAAAAATAAATTAGCTTTAGATGCTATGATACTTAGAGCTGGAATTAAATTAGATACTCCAGAAGCTACTAAGTTTGATTATGATGAAGAAACGATTGAGGATATTTTAGAACCTACTAGGGATGAAGATAAAGGTAATGATCTTTGGAAAGTCTTTAACGTAGTTCAAGAGAAAGTTACTCAAGGAGGATTTAGTGCTGCTTTAAGAGGTGCTAAAGTAAGAAAGGTTAGAAAGATTAAGTCTTTTGAGAAAGATCTTAAAATTAACCAAGATTTGTTTAAACTAGCAACAGCTTTAATATAGTGATAGAAGTAATTAAGCATGCATTAGGTTTTTGTGGAGAGCATTGGCATCCGAATATTTGGACTGCCCTTGCTGGCTCCCCAGTTATAGCTTCAACTGTCTACTACGTTAAGTGTAAATGTGGTGGATGGTTTAGGCATAAAAAAGACTGCGATCATGAAATGCATTAAATGTCAAGAGGTTATAAACCCTCTAAGAATAGAAGCTTTACCTGAAACTAAAACTTGTGTAAAGTGTAGTAGTACGGGAAGATGGTATGTACGAAATATTATTTCCGGAAAGACTACTTATGCAGAGACTGAGGTGATAAAAGATCCTAATGTAGCTAAAGAAATAGCTTCGATGGATCGTAGACAAGGATGGGGTAGTAATTTGCATAAAGTTAGAAGGTGAGAAAATGCAATAAATGTAATCAGAAACGACCTTTATGGATGTATAAATTCTATAAAGGTAAGCATAAGTTAACTTGCCGTCAATGTGAACATAGATGGTGGAGGCACTTTTTAAAGTTTATGGTTAGAGAAAGAAAACTAACTCCTATAGAAAGAATGTCCTCAAGAGTAGGGTATATGGGAGCTGGTTTTTTAATGGCAGGTCAATGGACTGTTGAACCTATTTTATTTATTATAGGTTTTTGTTGTGTATTATTTCAAGTTACTGTAAGAAGACAGTGGAACTTAGTAGTACTGCAATTGAATGGATTAGTAGCTTGGACTATACATTTTTTTAATAATTTGAACTAATAATATAGTACTAGTTACTATTTATATAAAAATTCAAGAATGAAAGGAACTATTTTCTCATCAGACTTCTGTGTTGATGAATCAAATAACATAAGGTTATTAGAAATAAATACCGATACTTCATTTATTAACTCTAGTTTAGGAAACGAAGTTGATGTAACTCCTATAGTATCAATGATGACTGGGAGTATAGATTCAGTATATGTAATATATAAAGATGCTTATCATGACAAATTCGTTGAGTATTTATCGTCATCTGTAGCATCAGCTCATAGTCATTCTTTCACAGCAGTAGCAGAAAAAATAGATAGTATTTATCCTACTTCACCTTCAGATGCTGATAATAAATTTATTATTAGATTAGCTTATGATGAAAATGCAGTATTAGATTCTACTTATGCAAAAGGTAAACTTAACCTACTTAAGTTATTTAGTGATAACTCTGCTGAAGATCAAGTTACTGAATTCTACTATTCATCCTCAGCAACTGGAGTTATAGACCATATAGATAAATCTAATCTAAACCCAGATAATATTATTGATGCAGTTACTAAAAAAGCAACTGAAGCTCATCAGACTATGAAAATGTATAAAATTGGTCATGCAACTTCAGGTTCTTCTGATAGATGGAATAATTTTATAAATGAAGTTAAAAATGAGGATTCAATGATTCAGAGCTATCATTATAATTCTAGTGAGAAGCAAGGAGATAAAGTAACTTCTATTAGAAATTTTACTTTTGTTTACGGTGCTAATTTAGATCAAGTATCTATAGGTAACTATAAAGTAGGAGCTTATTTTGATGAACCAGAAAGTTTAAACGATTTTAATACTGCAAATATTAGTAGTGAATTGGAAACATACTATAAGTTTTGTTTTGCTACCAATCATATGACTGAAAGAACTTATGGAGTATGGCCTTATGGTGAAAGTTTAATTAGCATGTCTGGTGATTTTATTTTAGCTAAAGATGTATCAGCTTCTAATGCAGTATTATCATACTTTGTTAGTGGATCACCTGAAGATAATCAAGACTGGTACGAGTGGAGTCACTCAGGAAATCAATTACCTGATGGTTCTCATGCTACTGGATCTTTAGTTTTATCTTCTTATGAAATATCAGCTAGTAATAATATTATTAGTGAGATTAAAACAGCAAATGCAACTGGATACACTTCTCCTAATGAAGCATATTTAGTTTATAATGCAGTGATTGATAGAGTAGAATGGGAATATGCTCAAAATATCTTTCCTAATACTCATTCAGTTTGGGTATCTGGTAGTGGGTTTGAAGCTGTAACTGAAGGATATACTGGAGTAACTACAACTGCTGCTGGTTATAGACAAATTAATGTTGAAGATGATGATAATTATCAATTATCTGGATCTAACTTTTTAGTACATAATGCTCCTTGTTTTGTAGCTGGGACTAAGATTACTTTAAGTAATGGAGAAGTTCCTTTAATTAAAAATATAGAAGATATTGCAATTAGTGATACAGTATTAACTTATAATTTAGACTCAGAACAACAAGAGGAAAGAGAAGTTACTCAAATTCAAACTAAACATAATCAACCTGTAGTTTATTTAGAATTTTCTAACGATAATTTTAATACTTGTACTTTCGATCATCCATTTTATGTAAGTGGAAGCGGATGGTCAGCATATAAACCAGCTGAAAGTAATATTGCAGATCGAGCTTTAGTTGTAGGAGATAAATGTTTAAATCACGATGGTAATTTTTATGAACTTACATTTATTGAAGAAAATCCTCATAATGAAACAGTATATAATTTAGATGAAGTTGCTGATAATAATAATTTTTATGCTAATGGATTTTTAGTTCATAACAGAGTTCCTCCAGGAGGTTTTGGTTGTTGTTTCGTAGAAGGTACTGAAATTAGTTTAGCTAATGAAGATATAAAAAATATAGAAGATATAGTAATTGGTGATGAAGTATTATCTTGGAACGGAGAAGAGTTGGTAGTAAGTAAAGTAATAGATATCGAACCAACAGTAGTAGGAGATAGAGATTTATATACTATTAATGGAGAAGGAATATGTAATATTGAATTTACACCAGAGCATCCTTTCCTTACTAAACAGGGTTGGAAAGCTTTAAAACCAGATGTAGAAGAGTTTAGTATATTAGAACCTGGAGATGAGATAAATTGTTGCGGAGAATGGAAAGCTATTTCTTCAATAGATGTTATAGATTCTAAACCAGATCAAAGAGTATTCAATTTTACAGTAAAAGAATATCACAATTATGTTGCCAATGGTATTATAGTTCACAATAAATAACCTATTTATATTATATGAGGAAGCCAATATTTTATCAAAAAGTAGCTAATACTGAAGTAAATAGTAGAACATTATACTCAGTAACTGATGCACAAAAAGCATCTATTAATACTACTATTAATAATTTTATAACTTACTTTAAAGCTAAACATAGCTAGTTGTATTTAAATTAACTAATAAATAATTATATTATGGCAGTAGCACAAAACACACTAATCTACCAAGTTAACCGAGGCGTACCAGTAGGCCACAATGGTCAATCTAAAGCTCAGGATCTTGTTTCTGGGGATTGGATAGCATATCATTCTTTCGAGCATGGTAATGAAATCTTTGAAAAAGAGATTACTGGATTTGTATTAGAAACTATGCCAACAGTTAACATTGACTTTGCTGATGGAAGAAGAGTTAAATGTTCAACTAATCAAATTTTTTATAAAGAAGGCGGAACATGGGTTTGTCATGATCCTGCAATCACTGCTGCAACTGATGTACAAATACAAGTAGGAGATAAATGTCTTGACAATACAGGAGCTTATGTTGAAGTATCTGCTATTGGAGTTGTAGATGATCATGAGTTACTTCATATTTCTTATGGAGGTGATTGGGGAGTAAATGATAGTAATAACTATTTCGCTCAAGGAATTTGTGTTGGTAGGTTTAATAGAGCAAACGACTAATGAAAGAACAATTTAACGAATGGGATGTATACTCTGAAGAATTAGCTGAGGGGTATACTATATCCTTAGGTCCTATTGAAGAGGCTGAGTACAGAGGAAGAAAAGTAAAACTTAATAAACCTACTAGAGGTGATGTTAAAAAGTTTAAAGTATACGTTAAAAATCAAAAAGGTAACGTAGTTAAAGTTAACTTCGGTCATGGAGGAACATCTGCTAAAAGAAAAACTATGAGGATTAGAAAAAGTAATCCTGCTAGACGTAAATCTTTTAGAGCAAGACATAAATGTTCTACTCCGGGACCAAAATGGAAAGCAAGATACTGGAGTTGCAGAAAATGGTAAGATAAAATAAATGGTTATATTTGAAAAAGAGGTTTTAGATTTGATGACATCTCCTGATAAGCATATATTAGATGTTGGTTATGGATGGGGTGTTACATCAGAATATTTCTATAATAAAGGAGTAAAATCTCTTACAATAATTGAAATCAGAGAAGATTTATACGAAAGAGCATTATTATGGAGTTGGGATAAACCTAACGTTAATGTATTTCATGGTGATTGGATAGACGTATTACCTAATTTACATATGAAATATGATGGTATCTTTATGGATACTTTTTGTCCTGAAGATGAAAACTTTAGTAGACATAAAACTAAAAAACAGTTAAAGAAAATGTTAGACTTCTTCTATGAAGAACCAACAGAACAAGAATGGAATAAATATAAATCTTTTGAGGATCATTGTAAAATTATAGCCAATGAAGGGTGTATTCTTTCAATATATGAATATAGTAAAATTAGAAAAGATATAAATTTTAAAGTAGTTCCTACTGATTGGGGAATAGAAGGGTATCCTACAAGTCACAAAATAGGATGGACTTACTTTTCAAATGGAGAATTTAATAAAAAAGATAGATTAGATGTTATGGAGTATCTAGATTCATCTGTAAAGTCATATCAAAGACAAAGTCCTATTCATGGAGTAGGTCTTTTTGCATTAGTTGATATAAAAGCAGGTGAACAAGTATTTCCATTATGGAAAGGAGAAACAGGTTGGTATAAAATTACTAGAGATGAATTAGAATCATTACCAATATCCGTAGCTGCTTATATATTACGTTCGTATACTAATGATTTACATCCTAACTTTAAAACTTTAATTGAACTTAGATTAATAAAAGATACTAATTTTTTATTTTCAGAACCTTTAGCATTAATAAACACAGCATTTTCAGAAGGAAATATAAATAGTAATTCTGGAATAGCATTAAAAGATATAAAAACAGATCAAGAATTATTAGGTAACTATCGAGCTAGCTCACAGATAAAGCTGATTTAAGTTGGATTTCTGCCTATTTTTTCTTATATTAGTTATAAATAAAGTTATATGAAATTAGATACAGTAGTATACGTTCCTAGAGCAAAGATGACGTATAAAATAGCTGAAACGGTTATAGATGGTTATCATATTAAAATAGATAACTATACATATGAAAGAGTAATGAGAAAACCACAAGGAAGAACACTTAAACATTCCTTAATAAATAAAGACGAAACAGAACGTTGGTTAATATATAATTAAATGGTAGTAGCAAATATGAAGGATTTGTTCCTTGGGATAGGTTGTTTCCTAATAGGACATATATTAGTATGGTATCAACTAAACGGACAATTCTTATGGAAAAGTTTTAGAGAAAATGAATGGGCTGTAGCAGCAGCAGGATTTGTTATTTCATTCTTTTTTATATGGGGTACTAAGTACACAGTAGATGCAATGGAAGGTTTATTATGGCCTGCTAGATTTATAGGATTTAGTATAGGTATGCTTCAATATGCCTTATTTGTAAATTATTATTTTAGTGAAGGTATGAACTTAAAAACTTGGGTTAGTCTAAGTTTATGTTTTGTATTAATTGGTATTCAAGTACTATGGAAGACGTCAAACTAAAAGAAGGACCAAAACGACCTTGGGGTGAGTATAAAATATTATTAAATGAAACTTATTGTAAGGTTAAAGAGATTATAGTTAAACCTCAGCAAAGACTATCTCTACAACTTCATCAGTATAGAAGTGAAGTTTGGGTAATAGTTAATGGTACTGCTAAAATAGAAGTTAACGACAAAGAGATATGGAAAAGCTATGGAGAAACAATTAATATTAATCAAGAAGATACTCATAGAGTAATGAATCCAAGTTTTGATAACGATTTAGTTTTTATAGAAGTACAAACAGGCTCTTACTTTGGTGAAGACGATATTATAAGATTAGAAGACGATTATAAGAGAAAATAAATGAACACACTACAAGAATACGAAGACGAAAAAAGCCTAGATGAAATAATAAATAAAATTATAGATTTAAAATATGATAAATCTAAAGATAATAAACTAAAAATTCAAAAGCTTCAACAAGAGATGGCAGCTATAGAAAAGAGACTAAAAAAATGATAGATACTTTAATTAGTTTTGATATTGTTAGAGCATATGAATATGTTTTAGTTGAGAATGAAGTCGTTAAGATGATCAAAAAAGGATTTGATAAAGTTACTACTGAGGTAAATCCAAATAACTTTAGAGAAACTTTTATTCTTCAAAATGGTAAAGAACCTAAAATAAGATATCAAATGCAATCTCAGGTTAGGATGACCCCTTTAAATAGTAACTTAGTTTATATTAATTTTCCTATAAGTTTTTTTATAGATGAAGTTAGATCTACTCCATATGGTCATATGAATTATAAAATACTGAAGCAATTCTGTGAAGAATTAGATATAGATAATTTAACTGCTTCAGAACTATATGATAAGAAAGTACAATATGATAAAAAATATCCTGAGTTAGTAAGAGATTTATACCCAAAGGATTATCAATGGAAAGATGATAATATGTATGATAATATAGCATGGTCAGATCAATTTTATCCTGAACAGTATTGGTCTTTTATGAAGTATGGTCAAATGGGAGCACCTTTAATCGATAGACCTTTTGATTTATTTCAAGGTTCAGCTCATAGTTTATTAGCAGCTCATTTGGCTAAGAAAAAGTTTATGTCGTTATTTATACAAATACCTAAAGGAGAAGACTCTTGGTGCATGACTATGCCTGCTAATATATTTAAATCAGATTTTACATATAAATTCTTTATTGATTTAGATAATAAAGAACTCTGGGGTAAAAAATGCCTAATTAAAGATAAAGAAAATAAAGATTTAAGTACTTATACAAAATTATTATGATTAAAATAAATGTTAAAGTAGGCGATACTATAATGGTAGGTCGTTTTAAAAATAAAAGAACTAAAGTAAAGACAATAGAGTATGATGAATTTGGTATGCCTATAATAAATGGTAGACCAGCCTGTACTTTTAGATTAGTACCAAACCCTAGATAAAATGGAAATAATACAATATATATCTTTATATATAATATGTGGTTGTTTATGGGTATTATGGTTAGAACGATTTTGTGATAAACATGGAATTGGAGGACCTTTTAGCAATTATGAAAGATACTACCAAATGAGTACTTGGCCGTACTCTCTTTTGGTATTTATAGTAACATGGATACAAGAATTATTTAAAGATGAATGAATTAGGAGTAATTACCGAAATAATAAAAGAAACTGATAAAAACTGGAGATTTATAATAGAGAACCCTCTTTATGATAAAATAAATTATATACCAGGGCAATTAATACAATTAGCTATAAAAGATCCTAATGATCCTAATGAAGTAATAGCTAGAAACTATTCTTTATCTTCTTGGCCTGATGGTTCTAATAAATTAGAAATAATAGTTACTAATCTTATAGGAGGTAAAATGTGTGACTATCTTTTTAATAGAGCTAAGGTAGGAGATGAAGTAATGTATAGAGGACCTATGGGGATATTTACTTTACCTGAGGTAATTGATAGAGATATATATTTTGTAAGTACAGGTTCTGGAATAAGTCCTTTTAGATCTATGTTAAATTATATAGCAGATAATAAAGTACCTACTAAAAAATTAAAACTATTCTTCGGTACCAGAACTAAAGCTGATATTTGTTACTACGAAGAAATGTTAGAATTAGAAAAAAGAATACCTAACTTCGAATATGTTCCTTGTTTATCTCAAGAAAAATGGGAAGGACATAATGGATATGTTCATACAGCTTACTTACCAGAACTTGCAACAGCTGATAAGAAACCATTAATATACTATTGTGGATGGACTAAAATGATTGAAGAAGGAAAAGGTTACTTAGATGATTTAGGTTATAAAATGCAAGAAGATATTAGAATAGAGATATTTGGATAAAAAAAGAGGCCCCGAAGGACCTCTTACTGTCATTAATTATATATTCTTATTTCTTTTTAAGAATATGATAAAGGACGAATGCTCCTACTAGTCCTAGTAGTCCTTCGTTACTTAATGATCCAAGAATACCCATAATATTTTCTACTACAGATACTTCAGGCCAGAAAGGTATTACTGCTCCTTTAAATAATACTTCAATTACTACTCCAAGAGCAATAAAAGAAATACCAATTTCAGTTAATGTGTTAGCCCAATCGCCAACTTTCTTTAAAAAATCCATATAATAAAGTTTAAATGTTAGTTATAAGTAACTTCGATAAAATTTTAAGGGAACTGTGGGGATAGAATAGCGAGGTCTATCGGAGGTATCGCTGTGTATAATAAATAGCTTTAGACTCACTTAAAAAAACATAGGAGAAAGTTGTTTAAATGAGTTTTTATTCGTATATTGATAGATGTCCCGTAGAGCAGTAGGTAGCTCGCTTTAGCTTAACCAGGCGCGGAGGAGTAACTTATACGTAAAAGTGAAACTCGTAATAGATACGATCGTGAAAAGCAAATGGGTTAAAGAGGTCGCAGGTTCGAGTCCTGCCGGGAATGCTAAACTTCCAGTTCCTCCTAAAATACTTGGGGGAACAGTTGGAAGTCTGAATAAAAGTTCGTATATTTATAGTATATAAATTTTAAAATAAAGGTTATGTCTAAATACATTTTTGAAGCTCTTGATTCTAAAGAGGATAAACTTAGAAAAGCAAAAGAAAAATTAGAAGATCAAAGAAAAGAATATTGGAATTCTCAAGAGAAAGAGATGAAAGATATTTTATTATCTTATTTTGAAGGTACTGAAGGTATCGAAACTAATTTAGAAGGTCTTGATTATTCTGGAGGTGTCGATTATCTTACTATTTCTTGTAGAGGTGATAAATTTGAAAAAGAAGTTTGGAATGAAGAAAAAGAAGATTATGATAAAGTAATTAAATATAGAAGTTATGAATTATGTACTATCTATACTAATTCCTCTAATGAAGATAAAGGAAAAGAATATACTGATATTGGTATAAGCACTTATTCTACTAGCGATAAATACTCAGATAAAAATTTAGAAAGGTTTATGTTTAATGGTCAAATTGCTATGACTATAAAAGATTTTAAAGATGATATTTTAGCTGATCTTAATACCTG
>MDTB01239785.1_pt1 | contig 12710 bp, 10 predicted proteins | sample 811161 | NCBI WGS metagenome assembly MDTB01 (sample SAMN05326650, study PRJNA326480) | marine metagenome | isolation source: seawater | place: Mediterranean Sea | collected 2009 | reverse complement strand
GGAAAATAAATTAATATCTAAATCTAAAAAAGCTCTTCCAAGGCCATAACAAAAACACAATGTTAAAAAAATTGCAGCACCTCCCGATCTAGTAGCTTTGTTTTTATGTGATGATCTTTTATTTACAGGATCGTAGAGTTTTCTTCTAAGGAAAAAGTCGTTTAAATAACCATTTAGAAATGATGATGTAAGTAAGCCTAAAATTGGGAAAAATAAATACATACTATCTTTAAAGGTGCTAAAATATTAAATATATTTAAGTAAGTGTATACGTATAATTATTCCAATGAAAATTACTTGATAATTAATGTTTTATTTACAAACAATATTCCTAATCAAAACCAGATTAAATTAACAAATTTTGATAAGCTAACAGTTATTCTAAGCAATCATTTGATAATTCCAGCATTTTACTCCAACTCATTTAAAAAAAAAATTTTAAAGTTTTATCCTAAAGATTTCAAAGAATATATAAGGGAGATTTATATAATCAACAAAAACCGTAATAACATATTAAAAAAGGAAATACATTATCTTAACAGTCTATTGAAAAAAAATAATCTCAACCCTATTTTCATTAAGGGAGCGGCTTATATTTTATCAGAAATATATGAAGATATTGGTAAAAGAATGATTGGTGATATTGATATTTTATTTCTTGATTCAGAACACGATAAAGCAAATGAAATACTAAAAGGTGTAGGTTTTAGGCCAACACTAAAATTTAATTTCAATAAAAATTCTAGACATCTTCCGAGGTTAAAAAGCAATAATTTTCTTTTTTCAGTAGAGTTACATAGTAGAGTTTTAGAGTCAAAATCTTATGAATACTTTAAATTTGATAAAATAAAAAACTCTATAATTTTTGTAAATGGCTTTACAATTTTAAATAATTTAAATAATTTACTTATAAATATATACTCCTTTCAAATTAATGATTTTGGCTATTTAAAGTTGAGTTACAGTTATAAAAATATGTATGACAGCTACCTTTTAGCCAGAGAATTAGATAACTTAGAAATTGATAATAATTTTCTAAAAAATTATTTTCACATAGCAAATAATCTTGATATTAAAATTCTAAAAAATAAAATATTCATACCTAGTAATACCTTTTTATTTAATTTCTTTTTAAGAAAGATAGCTGGAAAATTATCTTATTTATATCAAATTGTTATACAAAAAATTTTTTTAAAGTTAAAACAGATAAATTATTTTTTTTCTAGCGATATATACAGAAATCATGTAGGAGAAAAAATAAAGAAATATTTATTTCAAATCTTTAATGTTAAAAATTAATTTTTTTTTGAAATCTGAAATTGGTTTTTTGAATAGTACATATAAAGAACTCAAAACAAATCCAATTAGAAAAAACATAAAAACAATAAAGGTTCTAGATGGTCCGGACTTTTTCAATGGTACTGTAGCAGGCTCAATAATTGTAAAAACAGGTGTATCCTCACTAACCTTTAATTTTGCTTGCTCCACTTGAGAAGCTAATTGTTGAACAACGTTCTGTAAAATTTGGGCTTCACTGAGTAATCTCTCTAATTTATTTTGATAAAGCAAACTATTTATACTTAAATTTTGGTCTTTGAATATAGCAATTTCATCTTGAATCTTATTTAGTTCTTTTCTTTTTAAATCATATTGTTTTTTTGAGAATAAAAGTAAATCTCTTGATGAGTTGCTTTTGAAATCAATAATTTTTGATTGAAGTAATAATTCTGCATTTTTGGTAAGTTGAGCTGATAGAAATGGATTTTTCTCAATTGCAGAAATTATTATGTAACCTTCCTTTTCATTGACTTCAAGAGAAACTAAGCTATTTAAAATTTTAAATAATTTATCATCTTCTTCGGAAATTGCATACAAAATTTCATTTTCAATTTTATTTTCTTCAAGATCACGAAGTTTACTTAATATCAAAGATGGAAGTCCAATTGTATATTTTTTAAGAGTAGCTAGAAAATTAAAATTGGTATTAGTTTTTAAAAAATTTCTTAGTGTAATTGAATTTCCATTCAGAATTATTTTTGTTTCTAACAATTCTAATTTATAAGGGACACTTTTTACTATTTGAGGGTAAAGCATTGGAGATATTCTAGATGAATTATAATCTGAACTATTTATATCTATTCCTGCTAATGAGGCTAGACCTGAAATTGACCTCTGTGTTTTATTAGTTGAATGGGGAAAATGTGGAATGAATGTGGAAGATGAACTATACTTATCAGGTGTTACTAAAGCGATGAATACTCCAAAAAATAAAAAAAGCATGGAACACTTTAAAATTGATTTCCAAGAAATAATTAGAGTTGAAATTATTAAAATAAAATCAACTGAGTCCTCACTTATTTGAACCTTTTTTTTCATTTTTATATTTTATCCACCAAAATAATAGTAGTTAAAATACCTGAGATAGAACCAAATATTCTTAAAAACTCATCAAAAAAGTTTTTTTCTGATTCTTTTTTTTCTGGTTTTTGTTTGGCAACTATCGCGTCACCTGGCATTATCATGGGATTACTGAAAATTTTTCTAACTTTTTTATTTGAACCATTTTTTCTGATAATTGTTAAAGACTCTAGTCTTTTTTTAAGACCACCAGAATTTCTCAAATAAAATCTAACTTTTTTATTTGGTTGCCATGAGAATGAGGTTGGATTTACAATTCCATCTCCATCAGTGTTAACATCATTTAATTTCGAACCAATTATGACTATATCATTATTTTTTAATTTTTGCTTTAAAAGTTGATTACTATTTTTAAATGATAATTGTTTATTATTTCTAAATAATTGAGATGACTCAAGATGGGCAAATTTTGTAATACCGTTCGCATCTTCAATAATGTCCTCAAGTCTTGAGTCCGGACTCTCCAAAGCATATAAACCCGGATAACTAATTTCACCTTCCATAGATATACTACTATTCATATCATCTCTTTTTTTAAGTCTTATATTGATTATATCTAAATCCTTAATTACAAAAGGATTGGAAGGAGATTTAGATTTACCTATTAAATAATCATTGTCAACTTCTTGTATAATAGTTTCAGAAAATTTTTCAGACTCACTAAATAAATTTTTTCTAATAATCCTTACAAAATTTTGATCTGCAAAATCATTAAAACCCCCTGCAATTAGAATTGCATCTTCGATGTACATGTTATCCCTTAGTTTTATATCCATCATTGGGTTTTTGATAGCTCCCATAATAGAAAAAGATTTATTTAATTTTTGATCAATATTCTTGGAATATAATCTTACATTATCTTGTGGCTTTAAAGGGGTATTACTTAGTGTTAGGCTGTCATTCAAGGAATAGATTTTATTTGAATAATTACCAGTTAATTTATTAAATGATTCTACGTCAACTCTGCTTTCTAAAACACTTGATTTGAAGTTGGGTGAATTGAAAGCGCTAGATTCAAAAATCAAATCATAAATTGATAAATTTTTTGACCAAAAAACAGTTTTAGCATCAATTCCATAACCTTCAACTGTAACTGTTTTTAATCCCTCAACCTCTTCGAGTGAGTAAATTCTGATGTTATCATCCTGTTGTAAATCAAGGTTAACACTACCAGAAATGATATCATTTAAATTATAGGTTTCAAATGATTTATTTCCTTCGATGTCTTGCCTAAAAATATCAACTTTAGACAAAAAGGTGTTAGGCGCTAACCCTTGAGCACCATCAAATATTAAGGATTGTAAATCTGGGTATTTTTCGGTTGAAAAAATTCCAGGACTATTAACACTTCCACTAATTGTTACTTGATTTAGTACTTTATCAAGTATGGGTGAAAATGTAATAACATCTCCATCATAAAGTTTATAATCTAAATTTTTAGAGAAATCTATTGTTGATAAATAACGATCATATTTTTGTGTGGGCATTCTTAATTTTGGTTCAATTATTCTTGAGATATTTACATTTGTTCTTGAGGTATTAGCATTTAGTCCACCCGAGTATTTGACAAGATCTCTCAAATTTTCATCATCTTTAATTTCGAATATTGCAGCTTTTTTAACTGCACCCATCAAGGAAATTTCATTCAATCTTGCAGGAACAAATATTACATCCCCACTCATAACTCTAACATCACTATCTATTCTTCCGTTAGTTATGTAATCATACAAATCAAACTCTTTGATAAGTTTATCATTTCTATAAAGAAAAACCTTTCTTAATGATCCCGATGTTTTAATTCCACCAGCAGAATATATGGCATTCAGTACAGATGCGTATCCGTTAACTAAATGTGGGCCTGGTGTTACAATTTCGCCTAAAATGTTAACACTAACAGGTCTAATTTGTGTTAACGACACATCAAGGAAAGCATTTTGTGGATTTGATACTAAGCCGTTATAAAACTTGCCCAAAAATAATATGAGACGTTTATTTAATGTTTTTAAACTATTACCCGCAGCTTGAAAAACACCCAAATCTGGGAAAATTATGTTACCATTTAAATCGATTTTTGCTAATGTTGTTAAGGAATTATTTCCATATACTGTAATTCTTAATTCATCACCTGGCGATAATAAATAACCTTCATCAATATTTCCAACTAAATAATTTTTTGTTGCAAATGGATTGTTTTCAAAAATACTGTATCCAAAATATTCATCTTTATTTTGATTTTTTTCAAATCTTTGGGGTGAATTTTGGGTTAAATTTAAAGTATCATTTGATACAATTTCAATTTTATCGACAACCTCTAATTCATCAATGACTTTTTTTTTATTTAACTCAGAATCAGATTTATTTCCAAAATTTTTTAATAAAAAGGTGTTAAAATCAATTCCTTGGGAGCGAGCCATTTCTTTGGCTTCAGTTATTGAGATACCATTTCTGTTAAGCTCATTAATTGCCTCTTCAGCTGTGTTAATACTTCTGTTATTAGCCTCGCCGATTATTAATTTTTCTTTATTTGTTTGACCAAAAAATGTAGCCGTTATAAAAAGACAAAATATAATGTATATTTTCATACGAGCATGCAAATTAAATCAAAATTATTTTAACAAAAAATTATACGTAATTGTTTTTGATGATTAATGATCATAATGTTACCTATTTAAAATTAAAAATTCTATGATAATAACTTATAATAATCGTTTATACCATACTTACTCTTAAAAAATTTTGATGTATTAATTTTATCAATTTTAGATGGTTTATTCAAATTTGAAAATATCGATTTTAATTCTTTTTGGTTTTTATATACAAATGAAATTGGGTTATCAGATACTACATCAGGTAATGCCCCTACATTTGAAACAATACTTGGACAACCTTGAAGACCAGCTTCAATTACAACTAAACCAAAGCCCTCTAAGGCAACTGTAGGAACAATGTTGTAATCCGATTCAAAAAATAATTTTGAACGTTTTTTGTCTGAAATATTTCCTAATAAAGTGATCTTGACTTTATCACTATCAAAATTTATGGATTTTTCAATATTTTTTTTTCAGGGCCGTTGCCAACTATTATTAAATCAAGTTTATTTCTAAACCTAGTATCATCAGATAGTTTTTTTAAGAAATTAATAAATTCTAGAACCCCAGTCCTCTTGACTAATCTGCGAACACAAATAATTTTAATAAAATTTTGATTTTTTTTATTTTTCATAAAAATATTATTGTTCATTTTTTCTACCACTATTGGGCTAATAATCTCTATTGGTTTGTTCTTGGCAAAAAAATAAGTTTGAAGTTTTTTCTTATATGCCATTGAAATTACATGAAAAGAGTTTGCTCTCAAAAATATTAGATTTTCAATTAGAAAAATCGCAGCAAGATAAAAATATGATTTTTTTTCAGTTACTGCTTCCTCAAACGCTGGTCCATGAAAGAAATAAGTAGTTTTATAAATGAAAAATAATGGGAATCCAATTATTCCATTATGAATCTCAATTTTTGAGATATTTTTAATTTTTCTTAATTTTTTTAAGAGATAATACCAAACTTTCAAATAGTTAACACTTGTATGTGTCTTAGAAAGACTAATGAAATCATTTTTTGATGAACCAATTCCAAATACTTTAATATTATTACCCTTTTTTTTTTCCTTGGTGTAAGTCCCATTAACAAATGTTGGAACACCCCCCTTTTTTTCCCACGAAAATGTACTAGTGATAATTATTTTCATTTAAACATTTTAAATAAATCAATTGGTCTGGTGCCTGTTTTTAAAATATTATTTTTTTGCTTTAACCAAAGTTTTTGTCTCAAATTTTTAATTTTTATTTCATTGATTGTATCAATCAAATCTTCAGTATCATTAAAATAAAATAATTCATTTCTTCCATATATTTTTTGAACAAATATATTGTTTTCATGTATTAAAAGTCCGCCGTAAAAAGGAACTAAGAAAGTTCTGCTTGTAATAACATCCTTGAAAATTTCTTGTTTTCTAAATTTTTGTAATAGTCCTAAAACAACTAATGATTTTGAATATAAATTAACAATTACATCGCCATATAATTCTCCCAAAATATTTACATGTTTAAATTTTTTTAGTGCACCCCATCCTCTGCCAACTATAGATATTTTATACTTATATTTTTTAATAAAATCTATAATTTGAATTGATTTATTTCTGCTGTAATGCCCCACGAATAATACACCGATATTTGAATCATAATCCTTTATTTTATTTGAATTAGAATTTGGGATGAAAGGATTAATAAACTTTGGGTTATTATTTAAATTTGAAAAATATTCTTTAAGATTAGGTTTTGTATAATATAATTGGTCATAATTTTTGACAGCTCTAAGGAAATTTTTCCCATAAAAAGCAGGATTTAAGTCCGGATAAATTAAAATGGTTTTAACGTTGTTTTTCTTAGCAATATTTATTGTTTTTAGAAAGATATTAGAACCTTTAAACACTATAAAATATCTTGGTTTGAATTTTATAATTTTGTCCTGAATTGATTTATTTAATGAAATCTGATTTAATCCTCTTAATAACTTTCTAAATATTTTTGAAATAATATTTTCAGAATAATAATCAACCCATTTTTGATCATCAAAATTTATTAAATCAAAATTTTTGTTTTCAATAAATGCTTCATATAACAAATTATCATCAGTACCCCTACTATTTCTTAATACACTTATTATTAAATCCATATTTTCTTTATTATTTCAATTTCACTAACTTTTAATGAATCTAAATATTTATTTCTAGTATTATTACTAAAAGTAAAATCGTGTCTGTTTGTTTTATATTTTTTCAACAAAAAAAATAGTTCATTCTCATCATTAAAGAAGTATACACCTGGTATTTTGAAATCTTTTATTCCTCCAACAGACCTAGTAAAAATAATCTTATTCATTTGAACTGCCTCATAAAATGCAACACTATTAATTTCTCTTAAGGATGTTATAATATACAAATCATGTGACATTGCTTTATTAATAAATTCCGATCTTTTTAATTCTTTAACATGTTTGATGTTATTAAATAATCTAATTTTATTTGTAACCAATTTTTCCAGGGGGCCTGATCCGTATATAGTTAGCGAAAATTTTTTATCTACATTTGACCAAATATTTAGCAATGTTTTAATAGACTTTCTTTCAATTAAAGCACCTGACCAGTATATATCAAAAAAATTTTTGGGAAAAGAGCTTAAACTTTGATCTATTATTTGAACCTCTGAGTAACGATTGCATGAAATTCCTAAAAAATTAATCCACCTAACATCATCATTTGTTGCTGCAAAAAATCTGGCCCTACTAAAAATTAAAAAAAATGAAAGGAATCTACCAAAAAAAACAAGAATATTGGTTTTTAAAATATATAATAACTGATTAATTCTATTTAATTTAACAAATGCAAATCCTGAAATAGGTAAAACAATTTTGATATTAAGAATTATTAAGGCTAAAAAATTGTAAACCCAATGAACTTGACCAATTTTAATAAAAGAAATTTTATTTTTTGTGTTTATTTTAATTCTGAGATATAATAAAAAACATTCAATTAGAAATATAAACTTATTACTATGATTAAAATGTTTATCTGCTAGTAACATTTTATAAAATTTTATTATTACTATATTTTTAATTTTATTTTCATTCAAAAACTCATTAATACTAGTTTTATTGTTTCGAAAGAGAGTGTGGACTATAATTTTTTTGTTGTTTGGAGTAATTTGTTTGAAAAATTTATTGAGAACCCTGAACTCACTCCCCTTGTTGGGATCCCATATATCTGAGATTATATGTTCCAAAAATCTGTTTTTAAAATTTTAATCATATTTGGAGCAACTTCCCAACTGGATTTTGGCATATTACCATTGACGTATGTTGGAATACCCATTAAGGATGTTTCAACAGGTGCTAATCCAAAACCTTCATAATTACACAAGTGTACAAATACTCCATTTACATTATTCTGCCAATGCCTGTGATATCCATTAAAATTAATATAACTAATTAAACTCTTATCTTTAAGAATAGATTTGATATAGTTATTATTTGTTGGTCCATAGTGATTTACATTAAGTTTATCTCTCATTGCAAGCGTACACATTTTTTTAAATTGATTTAAATCCTTAGATGGGTTACCTATCTCTTTAGTAAACCTAAAAGCGAAAGATAATTCTCTTATTGGATTGACTTTTTTTTTTGCTTTTTTTAATAGTTTTACTCTTCTTAAACTTATTGGATAAAGTAATTTTGTTTTAATATCTGAACCTATATCAGATGATGAATAACAAACATGTCCTTTAATCAAGAAAAAAAACATTTTAATTAATATGCCATAAATGGAATAAGCAGATTTTACCTTTTTCTTAAAAGGAACTTGAATAAAAATTAAAATATTTTTATGTAAAATTTTCGCCAATACGATCCAAAAAATATCTCTAGGGCCGTTAATGGATAAATAATTTTTAGTTAAAAAAAACTTCAAGAAGTTATTTCCAAAAAACCAATTCTTATTTAAAATTAATGCTGTTTGTTTTAAATCATTTAAAAAAGTTCTTCCTCCACCAATTGAATTTTTGTGTATTCCCACATAAAAAGGGTTAGGGTTTGTAGTATTTATCCACTCTTCTATGTACATAATTTTTAAAAATAAATGATGAAAACTTCCACACAACAAATATAATCAACAAGTCACGAACTGTTTCATAAATTAAATAACTAATGGCACCCGATATACTTTTAGCATGTAAATTAACTACTTTCATAGTTAAGTAAACCGAATACAGAATACCCAAATGACCAAAGTTGGATAGTGCTGAATAAGTTTTTGATAGCAAAAAAGTAACTAAAAATACTAAAATATAGGTTCCTAATTTACCTTTCAATAGAAAACCCTGACCTATCAATGTTATAGGTAAGCTTACATTTTCAGGTCTATCCATGGAAAGGATTTTATCGATATAATAGATATTGCCATCAATATTACCTTCGACATTAAAAAAATTAACTCTTGTAACTGCCCAAGAAATTCTTTTTAGAATATCGTAAACACTTATCGATGAGGAATTTTCACTTGCAAAATACCAATATGGTTCGGATACTCTAAAAATAAAACTAAAAAGTGAAGTATATTGACCGTCCTCTCGAAATAAACCCCAAAAGGTAAAGACAATCAAAAAAATGAATAAAAATAATACTGAATAAAAATTTATCTTAAGAGGCCTGTCAACGTAATGAGATAAAATTAAAGAACCAACACTAAACAACAGCAACCCTCTACTATCTGTATGAATAAAAATTACCGAAAATATTATTATCAATATAATTTTTCTTTTTGTATGATTGAAAGAGTACAAAACTGCACTAACAACCAACAGAGGATACAAAAGATCAAAAGACCTTGATATGATTATAGATTTAGTAAATCTAAAATCATTTAGTACTGTAAATAGCAATACGCTTATTATAAAAATTAAAAAAATGTGATCACCTTTCCTTATAAAATTTATTTTAGGGTAATTGATTTTTAAATTAAAACTCCAAACAAAAGGTATTAAAGCGCACAATAAATTACTAATAATTAAATCAGATGAGACATAGTTGTAATAAATCAAATCCTGAAGATTGAGAAAATTAATTAGCAACGGAATTAAAACATATGACAAAAATATTGTCAATGAAAAAATTCTTAATCCTATTCTTCCCATTTAAAATTATATCTAAGTGAAAGACCTATACCAATATAAAAAATTAACATTGCAACAATATAATTTTTATTTATGTATAATGAGAGGACCGAAATCAATAAAACAAAAGCCAACTTAAAATAAAAAAACTTTAATGACTTTTTAGTTTTTAATTCAATGCCCAACATTCCAGTTGTCCATAGGGCAAAAGAGAATATTATCAATAAATATTTATGTAAGTTGAACAAAATAATATCAAATTTGAAAATTATAAATTCATAGATGTAATCTGAAATAAGTGTAGATAAAATGAAAAAAAACATACCCAATATCATATTCAGGGTTGATAGTTTAATTGAAATGATCCTAGTATCAATATTATTGAGTAATGTTCTAATTGAAATCCTAAAAGCATTTATAAACGGAATCAGACTTAAAAAAGTACTTGATATTCCAATATTTTTACCAACTAATCCAATAAGTATTAAATATTGATATTCTATTTCATTTCTAAAATTTCTAAAAAACCCATCCAAATTTTGTTTTAAATTGAAGTTTACATTTGGTATTGAAAATTTTTTTAGATTATTAATATAATTATTAAAATAAAGTACAGATAGAGCAAAAGATGCTATCAAATTTGATAATATTAAAAAGTAAAAATTTATTAAACCTGCTATGAAAAAAATACAAAGAGCAATAAGCCTTAAGTTGGTTGAAATAAACTGAAATTTCCAAAATTGTTTATTTCTGTTTATTTGATAGTTAAATGAAACTAAAAAGAATGAACATTGTATGGTAACATTCAAAAAAAGAAGTGGTAAATAAAAATTATCCCCAGTTAAATAAGAAATTATTAACAAGAGAATTGAAATTAAAAAACATATTATTGAGAAAAAAATTGAAACATCAATAATTAACTGTGTTTTTTGTTTATTAATTTTCTGCTTAAAGTGCCCAATAAAACTAAAAACAAAAACCATAAAAAAGGATGACAAACCAGTTTTTAGGACATATTCATCAGCGTTTAAGCTATCACTAATTAGTGCGAGACTATATCCAAAAACACCTGAAAATATCGCAACAATCGGAGTCAATATCCTATATATTACACCTTTAAAAAACATTGTTACAACTTATAATTTTATTAAAGAAATCTATTTAGAGAGATTTGGATAATTAATCATTTGAGGGATTAATCCATTCTTTTTTATCTCTTACATTTATGTTGGTTTCCCAACCTCCCGCAATAGAATTTAATTTTACTCCCTTATCCTTGGCAAAATTTAATAACGCGCAAACATCCTTAGGAAAACATTTTCCTCCGTAACCAAGTTGTCCATCAGGCCCTGGCACATGTAAGTGGCTATCTCCAATTCTTCCATCAGATGCAAAACCATTCAAAGCATCTTCCCAATTTGCCCCAATTTTATCACAAACTAATTTAAATTCATTCATTATTGAAACTTTTGTGGCAAAAAAAGTATTGTTCATATACTTTATTAATTCAGAGGTCTTTGAGTCCGTTTCAATTATGTTCTTATTTTTAAATCTTAACTCATAAATTTTTCTGACTTGTTTAGTCCATATCTTGTTACCGCCTATAATAATTCTATTTTGTGTCAACATATCAAGCTTTGATGTCCTTTCAGTTAAAAATTCAGGTGAAAAAACAATTTTAAATTGACCATAAGTTTTGTTTAACTTATCAGTAGTTCCAGGTAAAACAGTAGATTTTAATATGTAAATAGGTTTTGAATTGGCATGTTTAAAAACCTCTTCAACAAATTCTAAGTTTTGATTTCCGTCATTATACATCGGCGTTGGTACACATACAAAAACAAAATCAGAATCATGAGTTTGTTTCAAAGTATGAGTTGACTTTATTGATTCTGTGTCATAAATTCTTATATCACTAACAGGTGAAAAAGCAAATGCTTGAGCTTCACCAACAAAACCATTTCCAATAATACCAATCCTTGGCTTTCTCATTTTAGTATTTATATGAGTCATTTTTAAAAGGTCCTTTGATGTTTACACCAATATAATTGGCTTGTTCTGAATTGAGTTCCTCAAGTTCTACACCAAGTTTCTCTAAATGCAACATTGCTACCTTCTCATCTAAATATTTTGGAAGTACGTAGACCTTATTTTCATAACTTCTGTGGTTTTTCCATAATTCTAGTTGTGCTAAAACTTGATTGGTGAATGAATTACTCATAACAAAACTTGGATGGCCAGTTGCACAGCCTAGATTTACTAATCTTCCCTCAGCTAATACAATTATCTCATTTTTATTTATAGTATACTTATCAACTTGAGGTTTAATTTCTTCTTTTGTATTACCATATTTTGAATTTAACCAGCTCATGTCAATTTCATTATCAAAATGACCAATATTGCAAACTATTGCCTTGTCCTTCATCCTCATGAAATGTTCTTCTTTAACAATGTCTTTATTTCCTGTTGCAGTAACAATTATATCCATTTCTTTAACTACACTTGATAATTTTTTTACTTCAAAGCCATCCATAGCTGCTTGTAAAGCACAAATTGGATCAATTTCGGTTACTGT
>MDTB01239774.1_pt1 | contig 12711 bp, 10 predicted proteins | sample 811161 | NCBI WGS metagenome assembly MDTB01 (sample SAMN05326650, study PRJNA326480) | marine metagenome | isolation source: seawater | place: Mediterranean Sea | collected 2009 | reverse complement strand
TTTGACTTGTATCGTTATAACTTTATTGAAATAAGTATTTTAAATATAAATTCGTAGCGTTTTAGAAATCTCTTCATATGGAAACTACCCAATATTCAGTTAAAAAAAAAATGGCGCTTGTAACTGGAGCATCTCGAGGGTTCGGTTATCAATTAGCTAAACAGTTATCAAGCAAAAATTTTCATGTTTTTGCACTTTCAAGAACAGTTGGAGCACTTGAAGAGCTATCCGATGAAATCGTAGGCTCAGGAGGTAGTGTTACTTTGGTGCCAATCGACTTAACTATATCAAAAGATATTGAACGCCTAGGAGTCATATTATACCAAGCTTGCGACAAACTGGATCTTTTCGTTCACGCCGCAGCTATGCCTGCATCGCTAAGTCCAGTAAACACATCAGATGAAAAAATATTTGAAAAGTTAATTAGAATAAACGCAACAACCGTACTTTCACTCATAAAGTGTCTTGATCCGTTACTAAAAAAATCTAACAACCCGTTATTAGTTTTTATTGATGATGAGTCTAAAACTAAATTCAAATCACTTTACTCTTCATCTAAAGCTGCTGCTAGAGAAATTATCAAGGCCTATAGCGAAGAGAATAAACGACTTGGTCCAAGAGTAATGATACATTCGCCAAAACCAATGCCTACAGCCTTAAGAGCTAAATTTCATCCTGGAGAGTCACACCAAAAATTATCCACGTGTATTAGGGAGGCAGAAAAGCTCGTTGAAAAGATAGTTAACGAATTTTTCTAGCATTTTTCTTTTTCTTTTTATCATATGGATTGTCACCTGATCTCAGGAACAATCTAATTGGAACTCCCTGTATATTGAAATTTACCCGAAGCGAATTGACCAAATATCGCCTGTAACTTTCTGGAATTCCTTCTGGCTTTGATGAAAACAAAATAAATGTTGGCGGTCTACTTTTAGCTTGAGTAATATAGCGAAGTTTAAGTGTTCTGCCATTATACGCTGGTGGGGGATGATCCTGAATAGCCATATCCAACCAATTGTTTAGGAAAGAAGTATTAACTCTGTAGTTCCACTTTTCAAAAGTATTAAAAACTTCATCCTGCAATTTTTTCAAACCATCACCATTCAATCCAGATACAGCGACTACGGATACTCCTTTTATTTGGGGTAAAAGACGGTCTACCTTTTCTTTTAAAACTCTCATAAATGATGCTTTCTCAGTAATCAAATCCCACTTATTGATTGCGAGAACGAGTGAACGACCTTCTTTGACAATCAAATCCACGATTCTAAGATCTTGAGACTCAAATGGAATTGTTGCATCAATCAGAACAATTATCACTTCAGCAAATCTTACTGCTTTGAGACCATCGGAAACAGATAATTTTTCCAACTTTTTTGTAACCTTTGCCTGCTTTCGAATTCCTGCAGTATCGTTAATTTCTACTGAGCGGCCTTCCCAATTTACTTTTATCGAGATTGAATCACGCGTAATTCCTGCCTCTGCTCCGGTCAATAGTCGATCATGGCCAAAAATAGAATTTATTAGTGTAGATTTTCCAGAATTTGGCCTCCCCACAACAGCGAGTTTTACTCTAGAAATCAAATCCTCATCAGACTCAAAATTTTTGTCATTTAAATTGTTAATATTCGATTGGGATAAAATGTTTGGAGCCTCCACATTTCTAGAAGGATCAATTTCTGACAAAAGTAGTTTTAGTTTTTCATATAGGGCGTGCAGCCCCTGACCATGCTCAGCCGACATAACTACTGGATCACCAAAACCTAAATCAAAACAATCATAAATGGCACTCTCTGAAATGTTCCCTTCCGCCTTATTAGCAATTAATACAATATTTTTCGATTTTTTTCTTATATTTTGCGCTATGGTATGGTCTGCTGCTGTGACACCAGATCTTACATCTACAAGAAACAAACAGATGTCTGCAATATCTGTTGCTTCATAAGAAAGCGCTTCCATACGACTTTTTAAAGTACCTTTTGTTGAGTAGTCTACTCCAGCCGTATCAATCAGGGTAAACTTTAAGTCCAAGAGACTGGCATACCCTTCACGTAGATCTCGAGTGACTCCTGGCTGGTCATCAACTATGGCAATTCGTTTACCAATAAGCCTGTTAAAAAGAGTTGATTTTCCAACGTTGGGACGACCAACTACCGCTAACTTTATTGACATTTATAATCCCTAAAACAAAACTATAAAAATAAAACCCGTTCAATCTATTTTATAGAAATAAGCTTACCCGAGTCGGCTGCAATATACATTTCTTCTGATGCTATTATGGGCTCAACTGAGGGCTTTTCGCCCAAATTAAGACTGTACTTTAATTCGCCTGATTGAATATCAAAACTTCGAATAAATTTGTCGTCACTAGCAATCCATATTTGCGAGTTAGCAATTAAAGGACTAAAATAAAATGTAGACAGATTAGAAAAGTCAAGATCCGTTGACCAGAGAATATTGCCACTTTTTTTATCTAGACTTAATAAGGTATCTCCGTTTGCAATTATAATAACATACGATCCTAGAACCGTAGGAGACCCATTTCCGCTAATCGGGATACGCCAAACTATCTCGCCATTAAGATCTGCAGCAATAGTTTCACCAGAGTAACTTGAAAAATATAATATTGAATCCGAAAGAACTACATTTCCAACAAAATTTCCAAACCCCGACTTAACTTTTCCAAGCGTACTATTTTCAAAAGCTACTTTCCAAAGCTCCGAGCCAGTCTTACTATCGACAGCTTTCAAAGTACCTCCACTAAAAGGAAATAACACCATATTTTCAATTGCTAGCGGACTCCCCTCATTCAAAAATAGCTTATCAGAAACCGCTCCATTAAATGACCAAATAACTTTACCCTCAAAATTTAAAGCCAAGGCAAGGCCGTCATCAGAGATTATATAAATGCTGTTTCGATCTACTGTAGGAGCCATAGTAAAACTGGAACCAAAGTTATAACGCCATCGTATTTTTCCATTCTCAAAATTTATAAGTATTATTTCACCAAAAGACGTAGATAGAACAATATTTTTCCCATATGAGCCTATTCCCCCGCTAAACAACAACGATTTATCTTCCTTGGAAGGTATCACACTAACTTCCCACAATATCTCGCCCGTCTTACTCAATGAAACTACTTTGCCAGCCTCTGTTAAAACAAAAATTCGTTTGTTTAAAATGACTGGAGACCCGATAATGCGACTGGAATCGATATTAACTTTCCATAAAATTTCAGGACGGAAAGAAAATTTATGATTAATCAGCTGATTTTTTTTATTTTGCCCAACTTGACTCCAATCACTAACTTTCATTGGCGAATGCGATAGCGCATCGAATTGGGCAGTCGCCTCGGAGTTTTCATTATATTCTTGAAGAAAAACAGCAATTCTATCTCCCTCGACTATTTTTTCACTCGAACAGCCAACTATCGACGCTGTGAGAAAAATTATAACTGAGAGAACTCTAATACCGTGAGCCAAAAACATTCATTCAGTCCTCTTGACTAACTAAGAGAGTTTTTTTTAGTTCGACCAATCTATTTTTCATTAATGGACTAACACTACCATCCTCTGTAATTGCATCAATTACTGATAAAGCATCCTCTTCAGAACCATTACTTATTAGATATGCAGCCCTTTGCTCCAAAGCTATCAAACGATAAGGACTGTTTGGAGAAATTATTTCGTCAAGAAGCTCTTGCGCCTCTGCAGAATTAATATTCAGCAAAAAATATAAATTTAACATTGCCAAATCGCGATACGCAACTGGCACATTAGGAATTTCCAACAATGAACGCAGGGTAGCAATTGCCTCCTGATTTCTGTTTAATTCTGTGTAATGGCGCGCCAAATAAAACTTTGGAAGGGCAGACGCAAAAGTTTGTCCTTCAGCAATAAGTTCTAAGTTGCCCGTCTCTCCGTTTGCTGCGGCTGCAATTGCGGATGCCAAGAGATCACCAGTATCCTGCATTTTTCGTGTCTTAGCGTTATCTTGATATTCAATAACCCCTATAACTGAAACTATTAGAACTAACACGATGGCAAGAACCCAGCCATACCTTCGAGCCAATTTGAATAATCTATCTTTTCGAACTTCTTCAGTTACTTCTTCGATAAAAGAATCAGTATTGCTCACAAATCACCTCTTGGACTATATGTTGATTTAGAATATTCTCTATAGTAAACTTTGTCTCAAATTTCCGCTAAGTTTAGACAGAGAAAATATTAATGACAATTTATTTTTGAGCAATTTGTTCTCTATTTTCATGTTTTTAAAAATTATTGCTAATTGTTGAGATTATTTTAAATATTTTTAAATTAGGTAACACGTGTTTTCTGCTGTTGCTTCCACATATTTGCATAACAACCTTCAATATCAATTAATTCATCATGTTTTCCTTCTTGAGTTACACGTCCATTTTCCATAACAATTATTTTGTCGGCATGCGATACAGTAGATAAGCGGTGAGCAATAGAAAGCACACTACATCCGTCAGAAATCGACGACAACTTGCTCAACAACTCTCGTTCCGTATTTGAATCGAGTGCTGAAGTTGCTTCGTCCAATAAAAAAATCTTGGGACACTTTAAAACAGTCCGAGCAATTCCTATTCGCTGCTTTTCACCGCCCGAAAGCTTCAGCCCACGCTCTCCGACTATTGTTTCATATCCGCTTGATAACGAGTCAATAAAGTCTGAGATTTGAGCGACCTTCGCAGCACGAACGGTCTCATAATCTGCACTTTCTTCTTTACCATATCCGATATTGTAGCCTATCGTGTCATTAAATAGTACTGTATCTTGCGGAACTACTCCAATCTGCGAACGTAAAGAAGACTGTTTAACTTCCCTAATATTCTGTCCATCAATTAAAATATTTCCACTATCAATATCATAGAACCTAAATAGCAATCGGGCTAAAGTTGACTTACCACTTCCGGACGGACCCACAATTGCTACAAGTTGACCGGGCTGCACTGTAAAAGAAACATCATCAATTATCTTACGAGTAGACTCATAAGAAAAACTCACTCTGTCAAATTCAATTTTCCCTTTTTGGATTGTGATTTGTTTTGCAGATAACTTGTCCGCAACCTCTACAGGCTGCTCAAGCAAATTAAACATTTCAGCCATATCTACTAAGGATTGCCTAATCTCTCGGTACACAGTTCCCAAAAAGTTTAAAGGCATGATCAACTGTATCATTATAGCATTAATTCCGACAAATTCACCAATTGTCAAATTACCATTCATGGCTCCGAAAGCCGCAAAAACCATAACAGCGACTAATCCCGAGGTTACTAAGATTGACTGCCCTACGTTCAGCATCGACAACGAAGTGCTCGTTTGAATTGCTGCTTTTTCATATTCTATCATCGAATTATTATATCTTCTTACTTCTCGTTTCTCGGCATCGAAATACTTTACTGTTTCGTAATTTATAAGGCTATCTATCGCTTTCTGATTTGCCTCGGTATCTCTCTGGTTCAATCTTCTACGTATTCGTAAGCGCCAGTCAGTAACCTTTAACGTAAACAAGACATAGATAAAAACAGTCAACAAAACGATTAAGGAATAACCCCAACTATATTTAAAAATTAGCAGTAGACATACTAAAACTAATTCCAGAAAAAGTGGAAAAATTGAGAACAGCAAAAACCGAAGTAAAAAATCAATACCTTTAACCCCTCGGTCAATTATACGACTCAAAGCTCCAGTTTTTCTCTCTAAGTGAAACCTTAGCGATAGTGCATGAATATGAGCAAAAGTCTTTACTGCCAACTGTCTAAGTGCCCTTTGACCCACATAAACAAAAATGGCATCCCTCAACTGATTGAATCCTACGGAAAGTGTCCGCATGATTCCATAAGCTACAATAAGGCTAACAGCTCCCATACCAAGAAAAAAAAGTTCACTACTCTGCTCATTAGTGTTAGTTAGTGCGTCTACAGACCAAATCATAAATAAAGGAGTTGAAACTGTTGCTATCTTTGCACACACCAAGATCAGCAGAGAAAAAAAGACTCGAACTTTGGTAACTTTATCTCCTGCAGGCCAAAGATACGGCAATATCTTTAACACAATTAAGTAACTATTTTTTTGAAAATCTGAGTGTCTGGTTTTTTCTATCAAAAAAGCCTTCTTTTAATTAATTTCGAAACTAAAAATATATCAGTTAGCCAAGTTTGTAGGAATTGAAAATACTTGACCGGGATATATAAGATCTGGATCATCTATTAAGTCAGTGTTCTGCTCATAAATCTGAATATATCTAATCCCTTTTCCATAAATTCTTCGAGCAATTCTCCAAAGACTATTACCTTTCTGGACAGTGATTGACCCTGAAACCATATTTGCAAGTATCTCTCTTGGCTCTCTTTTAAAAGGAGTGGATAATCGTCCCATCACACTACCGTTTTTATCTACCTCGTCGATCCTCAAACTATAGATCCCAGGCAATACGTTTACAAGCGAAACATCCCAGCCACCGGCATTACCGACCTCAGCTTTAGCAATTAATTTGTTATTTAGATAAATCAAAATGTCATAGTTAGGCCGTGCTCTTCCAGCAAGTACTGCATCTCCAATTTCAGAATAACTTATTGAGTCTAAGGTGACCTGCGCAACCGATACTGTTTTAGAATTTTGAATAATTTTTATTTCAGTAGGAGTAGACTGAACCACTATGGGAGTTTCTTTCTCAGTAGTATCTAATTTTTTTTCAAGCTTTGTGCGTAGAGGTAAAACCACAAAAACATCTTCGGAGTCTAGCCAACTGGGAAGTTTTTCAGGGTTCAAGTCAAATAATTCTGGGTCTTTTTTTAATACTTCATCTTTTTTAGCTAAACTTAATTCAACTTTAGTATCACTATCTCCTTTTCTACTTCTTACTGTAAGAGTTTTAGATTTATCCGCTGGCATAATCTGTCCCAAAATAACAAAATCGCCAGTTTCGCTAGCTACAGATTTCCCTACTACTGTTTTACCGAGTAATGCTTCAACTTCTGATAAAGGTTCCGCTCGGCCTGCGATTATATATGACCCACTATCATCGATACGAAATACGTCAACACTTGGTCTCGACAATTCTACCAGCTGGTCTGTTACGTTCTTATCTTCAATAACATGAGTTTCTGTGCCATCTTGAGAAGTTATTTTTTCGTAATCCGAAACTTTAAAACTTGGCTTTTCGTCTACTGTTTCTGTTGTTTCCTCTGTTTCTTCGCTATCGGTCTCCCTTGTATCTTTATTCAAATTCTCTTTACGAAAAACACCTTCTCCTTCCTCGCTCTCACTAATTTTATTTCCCGGTTCACTGCTGTTAGATTCTGAAAAGTAAACATCCTTATTTATTTCTTCATTAATATCACTCTCTTGTCTATCAACGCTAGATGTATTCTCTTTTGACATAGACTCTATCGACAAATGCATTTTTTTACCATTGGAAGGATCCACCACAGACTCTTGCTGTTTCGATACACTTTCTGTTGATGCGGCTTCAGCTCCATGACTTTCTTCAGGCTCACCCTTCTCTAAATTGGGATCATCGCCCTTTGGTTCCTGCTGAAGAACTTCCTGAGAGTCAACTCTATCAATTTCAACGTTCTCCACTTTTTGACGATTGACAACGAACATTATCCCGATAGAGATTATGATAAGTAAAACAATCAAAGCTACCGTCCAACCATACCGAAGTAAAAATTTATTCATCTGTAAACCCTCAATTTAAAAGACGGATCACCATTCAAATTAACTTGCCAACATAGTCTAACATTTAATTTAGAAATACAAAATAGGATAAAAGCACATGAGAAAAAACTATACCCGTTCTATCTGCGTATTTTGCGGGTCTGAATTAGGTACACGCGCTAGCCACAATCTTTTAGCCATAAAGTTAGGTGAAAAAATCGTACACTACAACTTGAGATTAGTATATGGTGGTGGGAACCTAGGACTAATGGGGACTATTGCAACAGAAGTACAAAACAATGGGGGTACAGTTCTTGGAATTATTCCACAAACTTTAAAAACATTAGAAGTTGCTAAGGATGACATAGAGACGCTAGTTGTCACTGATGACATGCACGCCAGGAAGAAGTTGATGTATGTCAACTCTGATCTAATAATGGTGTTACCAGGTGGCATTGGTACTCTGGACGAGTTCTTTGAAGTTTTAACATGGGCGCAACTAGACCTTCACAAGAAACCTATAATCTTGCTCGATAACGATGATTTCTGGCGACCTTTACTTGATTTAATCTCTCATCAAATTGACGAGGGGTTTGTCTCTCCGAAGACATTAACTTTGTTCAGTACCTTCTCTAACATTGAAACTGCTTTTGATCACCTTTTAGAAAAAGGCATAATTGTCTGATAGGAATATAGAATAAGAGCTAACCAAACAAATATCAGAGCCAAAGAGTGCCAATTATTATATGGCTCAAAAAATATGAAAATAGCGACTAAGAACTGTAAAGTAGGATTTATATATTGTATTAACCCAATTGATGAGTACCTCAATATTTGTGTAGCGTAAGAGAAAAGGATTAAGGGGCCGCCAGTGAGTACCCCAGAAAAAGCGAGAAAGAAATAGTCTTTCAAGCCGTTAGCCTGAAGCTGATAATTTTCCGAAAAGTATAAAAAGAGCAAATATGAAACCGAAAATGGAGCTAACAATAAAGCTTCCATTGCGACTGACTCAACTGCGCCCAATGTAATTGCACGTTTAACAACGCCATAGAGACCAAATGAAAGAGCAATAAGCAGAGCAACACCTGGGAACACGTCCAGTGCAAACCCTAAGCCAATTACTGAAGAGGTAGCCAAAAGAATAGCTAGTAGCTCATGTTTAGAAAAACGCTCTCCAAAAAAAATATAACCAAAGAAGACAGCTACCAAAGGAAATATATAATAACCAAAAGATGCTTGAACTGCGTTGCCTGATTGTATTGCATAAATAAAACAAAACCAATTGAGAGTGATCATTAATGCTGATATCGAAAGGAATATCACCACCTTTGTGGATTTGAAAGCCTTAATAATGTTGGATATTTTGCCAAAAACCAATATAAATAATGCGAAAAATATCAAAGACCAAAGTGCTCTATGAGCAAGAATTTCAAATGTAGAAATTCCTATCAAGTTTACATAATATAAACCGGATAAACCCCAAATAGTACAAGCAAAAACAACAGCTATTAAAGGTAATAGCACTAAAGTTTCCTAAGGAGAAGAAAAATAATATAGCTAATTTTGGTTATTGTGTAAATTGCGCTTCTAGCTCATTCTTGATGCGACGTTTTCCCAATTAACAAGATTCTCAAGAAAATTTGCTAGATATGCAGGTCTTTTATTTCTGAAGTCTATGTAATAAGAGTGTTCCCAAACATCACAGCCTAAAAGCGTTGTATGATCAAAACACAAAGGATTAACCCCGTTTTCAGTCTTGGTGATTAAAAGCTTTCCTGAAGAATCTTGAACGAGCCAACACCAACCTGAACCAAATTGACCAGCACCTGCAGCGCAAAATGCCTCCTTAAATTTTTCGACAGTACCAAAATTTTCATTTAGGATAGAAACTAGCTCAGAAGGCATAGTCCGCCCAGTCGGCCCCATCATCTCCCAGAATTGCGAATGATTCCAATGCTGTGACGCATTATTAAATAGCCCGCTTTGAATTACAGCGTTTGCGACATAGGTATCCCTAATTATGTCTTCAATGGACTTACCTTTATGAGCTGACTCTGCTAAGAGCTTGTTACCATTATCGACATACGCTTTATGATGAATGTCGTGATGAAATTCTAGTGTTTCCTGGCTCATTCCAAGAGTAGTAAGAGCGTCGTAAGCATAAGGTAATTTAGGTAGTTCGAAAGTCATTTTAAATCCTCTTTATTCATTGGTTGAAACAATTAAACTTCGTTCTACTCCGTAAATTTTGTAAGTTAAAGAAATATCTTTGATTCAGTCAAAATAAGTGAGGTGCTAGCAGACCAACTGGTGCAGCGCAAATAGTAATATTAGTATTGTGTACCTGAACCAGAACTTGGCGTACTCCAATCTCTTTTTACTCCCAAATTAAGCAATAAAGACGATGCAATAAAAATAGAAGAAAATGTTCCAATTAAAACGCCAAATATCATGGCGAACGTAAAGCCTCGAATAACTTCGCCTCCCAATATATATAAAGACAAAAGCGCAATCAAAGTTGTAACAGATGTCATTACAGTTCTGCCTAAGGTTTGATTAATAGATGTATTTAAAACAGTCACTAAAGACTGAGATTTAAATCTCTTCAAATTTTCTCTAACTCTATCAAAAACAATAACCGTATCATTCAAAGAGTAACCCACTATCGTAAGAAGGGCTGCAATTATAGAAAGGTTAAATTCAAGCTTTAATATCGAGAAAACGCCAAGCGTGATAATGATATCGTGCATTAAAGCTAATATTGACCCTAGCGCAAATTGCCATTCAAATCTTATCCAAATATAAAACAAAACTCCGCAAACAGCTAAAATTACTGCTAAAAACCCAGCTCTAATTAGTTCGGCTGAAACCTTTGAACCAACGCTATCAGTTTGCAAAAAGATTATTCCCTCAAAATTTTTCCTTAAAGCATCTTTGAGAGCAATGACAACATTGCTTTCAATAGCGTCAGACTCGGTCTGCTGTTCAACACGAATCATCATTAGGTTTTCTTCTGAGGTCAGAAATAAGTTTTCTGAGCTTCTATCGGTATTCGAGATTTTAGTGACACTTATATCACCGAAATTTAAATCGCTGAGAGCCTTTCTATAATCAGTTATCGGGACAAAATTTTCAGTTTTTGTCATAATCATGGTTCCGCCCTTGAAGTCTATCCCATAATTCAAGCCGACAAAGCTGATCATAAAAACAGAAACTAGAACAAGTAGAGTAGAGACAATATAAAAAAATTTATTATATTTAAAAAAATCTAGCTTAGTATTTTCTGGAACTAGTCGTAATCTCATTTTTGCTCCGTTAAATTTGTATTTTTTTCCAAGAGGTTGCGCCAAAATAAGTCAGAATCAATAATCTGGTAACGTAGATTGCCGTAAATACTGATGTAGCAATACCTATCCCAAGTGTAATAGCGAAACCTTTTACAGGGCCCGAACCTAGTAAATACAGTAATATTGCAGCGATTAATGTGGTAACATTCGCATCAATTATGGACGTTAAGGCTTTTTTGTATCCGCTCTCAATAGCAAGAATAGAACTTCCTCTCTTGGCTATCTCTTCTCTAATTCTTTCAAAGATTAGGACATTTGCATCAACGGCCATACCTATTGTTAGGACTATTCCTGCGATGCCAGGTAAGGTCAACGTCGCTCCAATAGTTGACATTATAGCAACAATTAAGAACATGTTAAAAATAAGTGCAATATTTGCAAAAACTCCAAAATTACCGTAGCAAAGGACCATAAAAAACAGTACCAGAAATCCTCCAATTAAAGCAGCTAATTTACCAGAGGCAATACTGTCTGCTCCTAATTCTGGTCCTACGGTCCTTTGTTCTAAAACTTTGATTTCGGCTGGCAAAGCTCCCGCCCTTAATAAAATTGCGAGCCTTGTACTTTCCTCTACAGAAAAATTACCTGTAATAATTCCTGAACCTCCAGCTATATGCGACTGAATAACTGGGGCTGAAATAACTTCATCATCTAACACGATAGCAAACTGAGAACCTAAATTTGATTTAGTGTGATCTCCGAACTTTTTACCTCCAGTTGGATTAAAGGTAAAACTAACTGCAGGTCTATTATTTTCATCAAAAGAGTTCTGAGCATTAGTTAAATCTTCTCCGCCAACAACTGCTTTCTTTTCAATCTCATAAAAAGTTTTTCCGTCAACACTCTTAATAATTTGATTGCCTGCGCGGATAGTGTCTTGTTGTGTTTCTATTCGTCTAATGACATGATTGAAAGTTAGTTTGGCTGTTCTTCCAATCAATTGTAATAATTCCTCCGCAGAATCAATTCCAGGTACTTGTACAAGAACACGTCTTGCACCCTGCCTTTGAATAGTAGGTTCTCTCGTTCCAGCTTCATCAACACGGTTTCGAATTATTTCTAATGACTGAGCAATAGTATTGCTATCAATTTTATCGCGAGCTGCGTCAGACAATTTAATAACAATCATATTTTCATCTCGAAGAATATCGTATTCTTTAGCATTAACCTGCGTCATCGAGATTATTGATTTGTTTACTTCCCCAGCTTTTTTGAACGCCTCTTCTAAACCAGAAGCTTTTCCTATTCTTATTAAGAGAGTGTTAGGATCGCTTTCAACTCTTCTAATGCTGCCAATTTTTCCGGCCGATTCTCGCAACTTATCTCTTACCTGTGGCCACAAAGTTTCAAGTCTATCGCGATGGACATCTTCAAGTTGGACTTCCACTAAAAGATGGGCTCCACCTCGGAGATCAAGACCAAGATTTACAATCGAAGATGGCAACCAAAAAGGCCACGAATGAACATGTTCTTTGCTTTCAGAAGTATTTTCGTTTCTATCCGAGAGTATCTTTCGCTCATCATTAAAGGCTTCTACCTTGGAATAAAAAAAGTTTGGAACTGAAGCGTAGATTGCCCAGATACATGGAATACATATACATAACACTTTAAACCATGAAAGATTAATCATAATTAAATACTTTTTACTAACTCTTTTCGGCGGGCTCAGTTTT
>MDTB01167802.1_pt1 | contig 12711 bp, 14 predicted proteins | sample 811161 | NCBI WGS metagenome assembly MDTB01 (sample SAMN05326650, study PRJNA326480) | marine metagenome | isolation source: seawater | place: Mediterranean Sea | collected 2009 | reverse complement strand
GGTAATCCACGAACTAGCATAAATACTGGGATATCTTTTAAATTTTTTCTTAGCTTCGGCTTGGACCCGGGAATATAAAACGGGATCCTGGTACCGCGATTTCTTAACCTTCTTACCAAAATCAAGCTCACGGTCTAAACGATCTTGCGCCTCCTTCCCCGCTGCCGAACCTACCCGGTGTCTTGACTCGACCGCTTCAGCCGCTGCCCGTCGGCCTCGCGCCATCATTAACCGTGTTTCACGCCGCTTTCTCTCATTATCTTCATTCCTCAACCAATCTTGTAAATATTCTCTCTCTAGCGGCGTGGCGGTACCTGCTCGTAATCTACTAAATAACATCTGTACTGTTTCCATTTGGTTTTCCAAACGGTCTTGTTGATTGACAGCAGCCAAAAACTGTTCCACGGTATCAAATTCATCCGGGTCCAAGAATGTGTTGGGAATGTCCCTCCCGGTAGGTTGCCAGCCATCCATATCAACATCGTCGCTGCCCGCCCGCGACCGAGGGGGTGTTGGTGGTCCACCTTCCTGTGCCATATCAGCAAGAGATGCTCTTGGTGGCGGCGGTAGTTCGTTAGGACCTGTTAAATCGAGGAGGGCCTGTGCGACCGCTAAGTCGTCTGCGCTTACATTTCGGGAAGGAGGTGGGGGTGGAGGTGGAGGTGGTGGAGCTGCTCCAAAATGGTTGATGTATTTTCTTGTAAGTTTTTGGACGCGAGAATTTTTCGGGGTTCGTGCGGCAAATCTACTTAGTTGGCGAATCACCTTATCAATACTAGTTCTTTGTGATGCTCGTTCTAATATTTGATGATTTAATGTCATTTATCAAAAGCACAGATTTAAAATAATATTGCTTATAGTTATAACAGAAACTATGCAAGATAAAGAACAAGAAAAACCCAAACTAAAACCACGTTGCATACAATGTAACAAAAGAGTACCTATAATAGCAATGTCTTGTAATCGGTGTAAGTTGATATTTTGTATTGAACACCGATTACCAGAAGCACATGAATGTCGATGTGTTGAAGAAAAAGCTATAGTTTTACCTCCAGCAGTGTCATTTTCAAAGTTACAAAAGATTTAAAAAATAACACCTATAAAATATTACTCAAATGAATTTTACGCCCACGGGTTCTTTTAGAGATACAGTTGATATGTGGAAACCTACTGATAATTTCAAAGGACTTTTATATACATTGGTTGCGTTTAATTCTAAAAATCAATTTACAACTCGGGACGCTATTTTAAGTGAAGAAATAACAGATATTAACGATTTTATACAAAAAAATCGTGAATATTTGAAAAAATCAAATTTAAACTTAGCCTGGATTCATATTTTCACTAAAAACGATGTAGGCATTTCACTCAGTTCCTGGAAACAAATTTTATCTTCCCCTATATTCCTTATTAACGACGAATGTTAATTTAATTTAGTTTGGTGTCAATAATTCCCCAGCAAATATTACCTGAGATACAATCTGATTCATAACCATAAGTTTAGCACCAGTCGTTTTAGGGTTGATATCACCGTATCCTACAGTAGAACCCGTAACTAGAGCAAAATATAAACCATTTCCTAATGTCAGCTTTTTATCTACAGTGAAATTAGACGAGTTATTTTTCCCGGGAAACCAAGCATCAAGAAGAGTGTACATAACCCCATGCATAATAATGAGTAATAAGCCATACGTTATTACTAGCTTTGACAAAATTAGAGTACCCGAACTCTTAGCTTTTCTAATAGCCTTTTTCATTAGCCATAATAAACCAGTACGAACCAATGTTGAAGCCACCACCGCAATCATATGTTTGCCATCAAGCTCGTCGGATAGGAATAAGATACACGGCAACATAATACCAAAAAGTAACTGAACAGTTAAAAGGAATAAGTCCGGCTGTTTCATTGTGTTTGAGGCAGCGGACGCGGCCTGTTGTAAATAAACATTACTAGCGCTACCCATATTTTTAATTAATTATAACGTATATATTTATTTTAGCTATTTTTTCATTATATAGTATATAATAGCTAAAATTAATGTTAATATTAACACAGAAGCATAATAAATTATATTATAACCAGGTTGTGCTTGTTTATCTAATCTTAATAACTTCATACCTATTACAACATGCTTCTTCCAGCTAATATCTTGATTAGCAGTCCCGGGAAATAACTGATATGCTAGAGGTTTATAATAATAATGGGACACTTGGCAGTAAAAAGCATCTGGAAACCTTGTAGGTCCTTCATCGGGATGTTTTTTAAAACCAGAAGGTTCTAATTCTAAAGTTCTGTCAATACCGCGGGGAGTATGTATAACAGCGTGGCAGGCCACGATTGGTCCGCGTACGTGTTTTCCTAATAAAATACCTACATTTCTTATAGATGGATAAGGTATTCCACCTACATAATAATGAAATACGTTGTTTTTGTCAATATTGATAAAATGCATAATTTCCCAAAAACGTTTATCTAAATCTTCATCCCTATTCCAAAAAAAATCATCTTCAAATATCATAATATTTTGATCTGGCGCACTATCTTTGGCATATTGAGCAGCGGCAATATGACTGAACCTAATATCAAATCCCGGTGTTCTTTCAGCTAATTCGCGTTTAGTTTCTTTGTACCTTTCGCTATACATAATTATAACTTTTTGGGATGGCGAAAAATATTCTAATTCTTTTATGAATTTTTCTCGGCGTTTCGAATTCTTTAATGTTAAAACATACGAAACGTTAACATAATTTTTACTGTTTGGAAAATTTAAAACCTCAATAGTAAAATGGTGTTCCGGGCGAGGTTTATGGGTATCCATCGCACTATTATTTATTTATAACCAGGATTTTATTTAAAAGTTTAAAACAATAAAAACTCAAAATGTTCTATTATATTAAAACCACAAACGACTATCTTAGCACCCGTATTCCACCCTTATATCCCAGCATACCTTTTAACTGGGTTATTAATTGTCAAAAAGGTTTAACGGGTATATGGGTATTATCGTTAATGTATTATTTCGGGAATTTCACATCAACACCGTATATATATTTATCATTACACGGTGTTTATGGAATTCTGTGGTTAATAAAAGACCACGTATTTCCAGATATAAATTATAGAAAAAATATATCATTGCCATCGGCCGCTTTATGCGTTGTCACGGTATTAGGCCCATATTGGGTTTCGCCGTACTTAATAATTAAAGATTTTGTACAAGCTAGTCCGGAAAAGATGTGTTTTTGTATTAGTTTACATACAGTTGGTTGTGTTACAATGATGGCCGCAGATACCCAAAAATACTTCGTATTAAAAGAAACAAAAAAGTTAATTCAAGATGGTTGGTTCGGTAGTTCTCGAAATATCAATTATCTCGGCGAGATGATGATATATTTAAGTTATGCTTGTTTAGGGGTATCTTGGATCCCATATTGTATACTGGGATATATATGGACATTCCTATTTTTACCAAATATGATTCATAAAGATAAACGCGCATTGAAAAAACCAGGCTGGCTCGAATACAGAAACCGAACTAATCTTCTATTTCCCCGATTAATCAACCTCTATTAATCTTTTAGTTCTGGTATCGTAAACAACATAATTATCATCTAAATTAAAAGCTTTTTGCCCCTTGTACATAACAGGCTTTAAAGCCTTAGCCGGGGGCCTATTTGTTAACATATTAATAGTATTATCCAAAGTTCTTGTTGGCATTTGAGACTCTGATATCGAGGTCATTATAAACGGTTTTCTTTTAGCCAACATACCATCCCTATCAAACTGCGGCGTTACACTAACAAACCGACGCGCTGTTGGTATATTTTTAAGATCATTCTTTTTAACATCGCTATTACTAATAGTTATATCAAGTGTGGGTCTTTTACCTAATAATTTACGTGAAAACGTAGTTCCATTATTACCAATAGTCCACGTTGAATTTTGTTTATTAGATGTCATTTCTTGTAATAATTGTACTGTTATTCGCGGTTTACCCGCTTGGCCCTTAGCTGTCCAAATAAGAGGCGTATTGGCACTGGCCCGCGAACCACTTGGGCTAAAACCTGCTCGTGGTATGGGTACAAAAACTAATAATAAATTATTTAGTTTTGAAGCATTCCGGGAACAAAAATCAATGATATCTTCTTCAAGAGGCCCACCTAGTCGAAGAGCATTAATTAATCTCCAACCGCGCGGCGGGGTGCCGGGAGTGCTACCATCTTCTCCTATTTTCCATACAGTTACTTCTGCCACGGAACCGGTCTTATTAAGATGACCAATTAAAGTACCCTTGAAATTAGACCAGTTTTCTACAGTTTGGGAAGATCCGGTCTCTAAATCGATGATAGATACCGTATTCTTTCGGGACCCGGCAATTAAAGCAATAATCTGGGAGCTTGCTGGCGCCGCGAGAACACCATATTTATGATTTACTAATTTCTGCATTTCTGTGTATGTTAAATAAAAGTAAGGAACAGAAGCCAATGCCTGGGTGGCTGCCTCTGCTCTTTCCTGAGACATCTCTTCGGTGGGACATAGGCGACCCACGCTGGAAATAAGAGAGCACAGATATTTGTTAAATACACGTTTTCCCCGGCTCTCGCCATATTCCCTGACGAATTGGGATTCGCGTTGTTTGAGAAGGCTCTTCATACCTATACGATGGCGCGATTCGGGTTTGATGACACTTCTATCTATAACAAGCTCTTTGCCTGAGCCGGTACTAACGGTAAATTTACCGTTACGGGTAGTTCCCACCATTTTAACTTTTAAGTATCCAGATTTGCCGCTCTTTTTAATCTCAATTTGGGTGCCAGGTTTATCGAAATCCCGAGGTAAAACTCCGCTTTTTACATCGGCCTCGTCTGGACCCGCAGGAACACCGGTTTCCCGGGTGGCGTCTGTGTCTCGGTTGGGGAAACCATTTATTAATAGGTCGCGATAGGCATCGGCAGATTTAGCGGCCTTTTTACTCTTGGCAAGTTTTCCGCAACAAGGATACCATAGACCATCTTTACCTTTGATACCCTCTAATGGCCATATAACCTGACCCGGTTCTGGACATTTTCCGCGGAAAGAGTATGGTTTAGGTTGAGGGCTAGGTATTCCGGGTTTGGCACCCCTACATACAGATGAACTTGAACCCTCTCTTTCCGGTACGGGCTTACCGGAAACTGTTGTTGCTCCGCTATCGGTCCTTGCTTTTGCTCCGGTAGAGGTTTTTTGGATAAGTAATTCTAGAATGATAGCTCGTATAGTTTCGATAACGGGCATCACTATTTTTTCATTAAGTTTGGATGATTTTGTGCGTAGTTTATGGCTAGCAATGATGCGTGCGGTACCTTTTTTGTATATTTCGATGGAATAATTAATGCCCTGGTGGTCTATTTTCATTCCAATTCTCCCCGCCTTATTAAGACGCGGACGTTCGGTGAAACCTAAATTAATAGACTTGTTACCAAGACTTTTAAGTTCGGGGCCTAATAGAGCCATTTTAAGAGGTTCACCGGGGACATATGGTTTGACTTGAATATGGTCGGCACTTTTGTATTTTTTCTCGGGATTTGTGGGGAACATAGATTTTTTAAGTTTTTCGATATCTATAGTACCATCAACCAAAGTAATAGGGATTAACATATCAAGCACGGCAGCTTTTTTAATAGAACGCGGAGGCTTCCATTCAGGAATAACGGCTGTTATTCTGCGGCATAAAGTTTCGATAGTTTTGGTATTACCGTATTCGCTCCAGGGAAAATGTATAACTAAAATTTTGCCGTCGGCATCGATGCGAAATTGTGATTTATGTCCTTCTGGGGAAATATAAGATATAGATACGGCATTCTTCCAATCGCTGGGATTTTCATTTTTTGTCCGGACCCCTGAACTAGGTTTAACATTGTCATATTTAATACCTATTTGTTTAGCACTATCTAACATTTTAACCTTTTTACCGGCCTTTTGCTTAACAGCTCCATTGAATGTGTCCTCTATATCATCCTCGGTGAGAGATGCCGAAAGCCATCTATCTCTAAGTTCAATTAAACTTTGTTCAGTTTTCTTTCGTTCTTCAAGAGTAGTATTGGGACGACTAGCCGAACCTTTAGGGTCAATAAGTTCTTTCTTAAAGAGCCCCATAGTAGAATATAAATAGGCGTGATGTGGATTATCGCACCATGGATGGTGTCTAACTATACGTGTCCCATCTAAAGGAGCTACTCTACCCTCACCGTCTTCACAAGCAACACAAGCCGCTCCGGTAGGAATAATCATAGCAGGTCTTTCGTAACGTCTATCGGTTTCTGTTTCTTCGCCTAGACCTGGAAGTTTTTTGTAGTAACGGTACATAACTTTAATAAAGCCGGTGTCGCCTTTATCTAATTCGATTGATTTAGCTAAATTTTCGAGTTCATCGGGAGTTAGATTTTTGGAACCTTGTATTTCAAGTTTAACACGGTCTATATTTATTTCAGGACGACTTGTCATATTCTTATTAACAAGCACAGATTTAAATATAAGGAAAGATGGGAAAAATATGCGTCGTTTTATGTTTTAAAAAAAAGACGCTTATTATTTAATATAAATAACTCACTATAAAATGGCCAAGGAATTCAACGATATGTATAATGAGTTTATGGTGAAGCTTAAAAAGGCCGCGCCAAATGAATCTGGACTTTGGACCCTTCATGATGCATTCGGGGCGGCAAAAAAGGCTAATTCCAGGATGCCCCTGGAAATGTGGATAAACACGATCCACCCGTTCGCCAAAATGATTTTCGATAAAAATGAGGCTTTTTTTCTTAAAAATGCCAAACTAGGGGAAGTTGCTAATAAGGACTCTAACACAGGAACAATGGACCAATTGTCAGCATTGTGGTCTAACGAATTGAAAGAGAAAACGCGTCAGGCTATATGGACATATCTACAAAATTTGTGTATCTTGTCGTATACGGCTATAGGAATAAATGTCGGTTTTGATCCTGATCTCCTTACGAAGGTTTTGACTACCTCGGCCGAATTCCTTCCGGAAGATTATAGTCAATTGGGTAAAGGGCCGCCGATTGTAGAAGAATTGAAAAAACGTTTTATTAAATAAATAAAATCCCAGCTACTTAATAAAAGTAAAAGGAACCGATGGATACTAAATTGTGGGTTGATGACATATGCCAACTATTTACGTTGGACATAAATCCATTTGGAGCTTCTTCGAATGCTCAAATAAACATTATAACAAAACTAGCACTTTTAGTTTCGGCGGCGGTAACCACCATTAAACGCCAAAGTGCACCATTAAAAAGAACCATAATATTTATCGCGATTGTTATGGGTGTATATATATTATTTTCGGGAATGTGCGCCGAAAAAATGGCCCGAGGCCAGACCGAAAACTTTGGACATAAGGACAACTTTGACAACCCCGTAAACAACCCAGAGCTAAAAACCGCTGTTTTATCTGGACCAGCAACGGGTAGTCCCAGCGGTATGGTAGTGCAAACACCATCCTGCCCATCTCGGGTTTTAGGTTGTTCGGTAAATAGCGATGACTGGTCTGGTAAAGAACCGGGAGCCGATGATACTCGGCCTTCGTCTACCTCTTTAGCTATTTCTCCTGAAATAGAAGCGGCGTTGACCCACAATATGCCACTAGATCCTAGTGATGAGTTTTACGGGTCTAATTTTTCTCGGCAGATATACCGTATAGCCGATGACCAAGGAAATTACGCGAGCTCCCTATATAGCCAAGGACCTGGACAAGATTGTAAGCAGGGGTCTGTTTTTGCTCATCTTGGAAATCCATACACAGTATATTCCCAAGCTTGCTCTGCTAACAACGGATATGGACAACCCCGACGTACAGGAATGCATTTACCAGCTAAATAAAGGAACCAAATCAGGCCCGGCGCCTCGAATAAATTTCTGTGGTATAATTAATACAAATGTCAACCTTAACCAAGGTCAACCAGCAAACCGTTATTGGTCTTGAGGAAAGCCAGTTCGTTGGCCAAAAACCACTAAGATATTTCGTACAGGACGCCCCTCGCGCCGCCCCAACAAGCCACACAGATTTCGGTAATCTTCGTTCCGTAGGTTCCTGCTGTGATACCCGTGCTCAGCCTACACGTCTTAATGAGTTGCCCGCGACTTTTGAGTTGCCTGTATCTCACGGGTATTTAGCTTCTGAGAATGCCGATCGCAAACACCCGGATCAAGGGTCCGAACTTCGCTTCGGTGGAAATGTTCGCTGCTCTAAATCGATGCAGCAAGTTACCGAGAAATCTTATGGAAGATACACCTTTATCGAGCCTAAAGTATCCAAATCTAAGGAACACGTTGTTTTACGCGATTTCGACTTTGGTATGGGTAATTACGGACAAGGACAGCCCGTACCAAACTTCAAGGCTGTAGGTAACAACCCTGTATTGGCCGGTCAGGGTGGTGTCTCTACTCGCACTGCTATCGTAGAGAACCGTGAACTATAAAGGCTGGTAAGGTACCCGGCGAAATTAAAATGTGTATTATTAATAATAAGCAATAAATGCCATCTGTAGCGCCTGAAGCAGAAAAGCAAGCCGCTTCTACATTTAAGTGGATAGTAGATGCCAATCAATTTACCACCAAAACCGACGTCGCAACCCGGAATCTTCACGTAGGTTCTAAAAGAATTGGCGAGGAATCCAATCTACTTAATCTTGGCAAATTCCTAACAGGACGCACCCCCGACGAAGTTGAAGCTGCCAGAATGAAAACCACTAGCATAGACCCCGCTCAATATCACGTTAGAAGTACCGCTCTAAGACCCGTATCTGGACGCACTACCACCGTAGATTCTTTTTACGGCTTTGCCGGTCGGGGTAATAATGTAGCCGAGGACCGTGTACTCCAACGCGATGCCGCGGGCTCTCAGTTAACTGAGAAATCTTATAACCGCATCTGTTGTGCGGTACAGCCGGTTTCTGTATCTACTACCCGTGCCGGTGCTAAACTACAAGATTGGAATTTAATTGAGGAAAAAACTGCTCCTCAACGTGGTGGTCTTGATTCTCGTAACTATGTAAAGGACCAACTTACTCCACCATACCCCAAACAAACTTTACCTAACGACTACGATTTATATAGATAAATTAACCCCAAAATAACCCACCAAGGAAGGTAGGGTACGTTGCTGACCCCAACCCAGAAAAATTATATTGCCTCATTACTAAAGACAAGCATGGATATATACTCCCTGGCTGTTATTGGTGCTTCAGGCGTTGTAGCTTATATGAACTCTAAGCGTGACAGGTTTGCCTCACAGAAAAGTGGTAAACGCGAGAAATTTACCGAACACGGTAAAACTGCCGAGCCATCAAATGATACCCCGGGATCTGCCGACCCTGTTGTTGCAGCTAAATCTGCGGAATTTTTACAGGTGCGTTTAGCGACTATGTTAAGTGAGGGCACTTTAGCTGACGTCAAGGCGGTTTGTAAGCAAATAGAAGATGCCGGTCTCCAGGAGACTATCCCCGACTATCAACGCGCCCAGAATATCATTAATAGCGTACCAAACCCTTGCGGTAAACCTCAAATCGTAAGCGACCCAACAAGGTACCAAAACCAACCTCTTAGCGACTTCATTCACGCGAACTTCGTACCATTCTTCAGCGGTCGTCATACTCAAAATATGGCCGGTACTGGCGTTCCTTCCGGTAATTGGGACAATCTTAACGATTCCGCAACAGTATCTAATATGTCTAAACAAAACGGTAGCGACCCATTCACTCGCCCATCCAGGTCCACCCGAGACCCAGAATCTCGCGTTTTCGATGTTAAAGAATTAGGCCCCGACGCCACCGTCTGGGGAGCTCCTCTAGTAAGACCCGACCTTGATCGATACACTAATACCAGCAACTCGCGTCCAGATCTCAGGCCTACTGAAAGCATCCAAATTGGACCTGGTCTTAACATCGATCCTAATAAAAACGTCACTAACCGTGGTTACCACGATATGTACAGACCTCTTGACGACGCTGAACGCAAGATTAACTCCAAACCCAAGATTGCCGTTGAAGCGCCAAATCCAGCAAAGGGCAAGTTCGCCGGCGGCCTAAAGACTACCGGACAAATCCCTTACGCTGGCGGCCTAAAACCCGGTATCATAGAAGACTTCACCGGCTCCGTCAACGCAAGCGACCCAGACCTAGTTGCCAAATACCAGGGCGGCGGCTTTGTCGTAAAGAAATGCAATGAGGGTGGCGCTAAAGATTGGCAGCAGCTCCCTACTCGGGGACCTGGCAACACTCGCGAAACCGGCGAACATATGACCCAACAGCTGCTACGCGGAGAAACCCAACGCGGACAGGATACTCCCAACATTAATACCCACTACCCCGGTCTCCAAACCGGCGAGGTTAAACACCACAAATCGGTTGAGGGCGATCTTGTCGGGGGCCAAAACGGCTTAAATCATAACATCAAATTCTACAAATCCGGTATCGACCGCGAAAAAACAATACCCCAGGGCAACCCAGGAGGCGCCCTAGGCAACTCTGTAATAGCCGGCGTCACTGGCGGCCCTGGTTCTTACTACGTCAACGATAACTTCAAAAACCATCAACAAATGCCTATGCTCAACGTAACCGGTACCGCGGGAGAAATGGGTGCGAAGCGTGTAGCAATGAGAGTAGGCCAAGATACCAACACTACCAACAGACAGCTCCAAACCAGCGCCGCGGTAGAATTGGGTAAATACGGAGCTCGCGGAGGTTTCGGTCACCAGAGCACTTACGAAGACGATATGAAGGCGGGACACCGTCAAACAACCAGCACTTCTGCTGTCAATCCCGGCGGGTACCACGTTGCCAAGAAAATGAACGATTACGGCGAGGGTTCCCAACGTAACAACCTTCGCTCCACAACTCTCACCGATGATAAGCCTCAACAGGGACGCACTAACATCCTATCTTCCGTCAAGGTACGCGTCGGTGGCTTCCAACTCAACGACATCCGCAGTTCCGCCGATGTTGCCGATAGACCCCAGGCTCACACCGCGAAGGGACAGCGCAACTGGAAGGTTGGAGTTAGCAACGTTCGTGATACTAAACTCGTCGAATCTTACTCCGTACCCCAGATTGGTATGGGGTTGGCGGGTGGATACGGACAGCGCGGCGAAGATTCCAGGGCGTCGTGTAAGGGTGACAGCAATGTTATGGATGGCGTATAAAATATTTAAAACGAGGTGTCTTACTATAAATACAATAAAGACAATGAATATTCAGGCTATTCTTAAAAAGAACCCGTGTTGGTTCGTAGTTGATATTAACAACCGCACGGTCGTAAAACCCACATTTCTATATGACGACTGGAAAGTTATGGCTTGGTACGGAGATGAGGTGGAAGAAGTTCCTCGAGAGCAAGTTCTAGCACTATGTTTGCCACCGAGACCGAAAAACGCGTCTAAAATTTGAAATAGAGGGCATTTTGTATTAAAAAAATGAATCTAATTATTAATAATGATTTCTAAGATATTATCATTAAGCCTCCTAAGTATTTTTGCCGGTTACACAGGGGCAACTGATGTTCCTCCACCTCCCTGGGATTTATTCGAGGAATGTTGCGCAGCAAAGACCGAAAAAACTGCGTGTCATATGTATTCATATGCTTGTAACCCTTGTATATCCCCGCACATATGTTGTACCGAGAATGATGATTATGATGATTCGTACGCTTGCGAAGATAAGAAAGAACAATGCGAAGAGCTGAACGCCTGGATAAAGGATTGGTGTCAGAGCGGAGAGATGATTCCACCTGCATATGCTCCACCTTGGGTCTAATAAAAAGACTAAAATTTGAAATAATGTATAAAAAAATAACTGATTATATTAATGACCATATCATCAGGTATTTCTTTACTTCTTGCTGGGCTTTTTCGCACCATTTGCGAACCAGGTTCTATTTGCCAACAATATGTACCCCTTTTATTAATTCTTAAAATATTGGGTGTTTTAAATCCTATTCTCAATAGGCACATTTGTATAGGATTATTAATAGGTGCGTACCGATGGCTAAATTTGGAAAAATGGACACCTATCATATTACATTTAATCGCTATTTACCAGTTTATGCCCTTGTCCGGATTTACTAAATACGACTTATTATTAGCCGCCGCTGGAGTTTTCGTATTGTATAATTACCAACCATGGGTCTATCTAATTACAAGAGAAGAGATGATACAACACTATTTAGTTCTATTGGGGTTTTCTGCATCCCGGGAGCTTTACTCATTAATATCTCGCGTATTAATTAAATGAGCGATAGAGCTATATTAAATAAATTGAATGGCTTGACCAAATTATTGAACAAACTAAAAAAGAAATATGGGAAACGGAAATTAGTGCGCTACCTGAAGGATCTCGAACCGCACCTATCCCAACCCCAAAAGAAAATGAACAAAACTTACATAAGGTACACCAAGTTCGGCGCGTTTCCAAAATCACCTGGGGAAATGACTGATCCACCTGATTCACCTGGTTCCTCCGCTAATTCACCTCCGCTACCTCCTCCTCCCCGCCCGTCGGCCACCCTACCATCACCGATGGGGTGGATCAGCAGTCCAGAGTCACAACAGGAGGGGGCCGTTTTATCTCCGGAACAATTGGCAAGCGCCGCGCGGCTCTTTACGGGGGACAGCAGTCCAGGTATGACATCTCTCGAGGCAACTAGTCCTCCTCAGATAG
>MDTB01174990.1_pt1 | contig 12712 bp, 13 predicted proteins | sample 811161 | NCBI WGS metagenome assembly MDTB01 (sample SAMN05326650, study PRJNA326480) | marine metagenome | isolation source: seawater | place: Mediterranean Sea | collected 2009 | reverse complement strand
TTTTGGAGGCCACGTCCAGAATCGAACTGGAATAAAAGGATTTGCAATCCTCTGCGTAACCATTCCGCCACGTGGCCTAAAGTAACCTTTAAAACTATTTAAATCATTTAGGTGGTTCAATAAAGGGAAATCTATACCTTTTAGGTTTTTAGCCATTTGATATAAACTATATTACGAAATATTCAAAAAAAATGGAATTTAAAAAATATAATCACCTTCTGGAAGAAAAAAAAATCTCAGATTATTGGATTAAAAAAGGTTGTTTTAAACCAATCAAAGGTAAATCTAAAAATACTTTCTCAATAGTAATTCCTCCACCAAATATTACTGGAAGACTACACATGGGTCATGCACTGAATAATAGTTTACAGGATGTTTTAATTCGATTTAATAGAATGAAAGGAGTCGAGACATTATGGCAACCAGGAACTGATCATGCAGGTATAGCTACTCAAGCTGTTGTAGAAAAGAACTTGGAAAAAAAAGGTATAAAAAAAAAAGACTTAGGTAGGGATAGATTTATTAAAAAAATCTGGAAATGGAAGGAGGAGTCAGGGGGAATAATTTTAGATCAACTAAAAAAATTAGGTTGTTCTTGTGACTGGTCAAGAACTAGGTTCACAATGGATAATGACTTATCTAAAGCAGTAACGAAAGTTTTTGTAGATCTTTATAAAGATAAAATGATTTATAAAGATAAAAAATTAGTAAATTGGGATATGCACCTTCAGACAGCTATATCTGACCTAGAAGTAGTTCAAAAAGATGTACAATCAAATTTATACTATATTGAATACCAAATCGAAAATTCTGATAAAAAAATAACAATAGCTACTACTAGACCCGAAACTATGATGGGAGACACTGCTGTAGCCGTTAATCCTAAAGATGAAAGATATTTAAATTTAATTGGATCTAACGTTAAAATTCCCTTGGTTAATAGAACTGTTAAGATTATAGCTGATCATTATGCAGATCCTGAACAAGGGTCAGGAGCTGTAAAAATAACCCCAGCTCATGATTTCAATGATTACGATGTTGGGAAAAGAAATAAATTGCCGATAATCAATATTTTTGAAAAAAATGGAAAAATTAATAAAAATGGAATTAAAGAATTTATTAATCTAGATAGATTTGAAGCAAGGAAACTTTTAGTTAAACAACTTAAAGAAAATGGTAGTCTTGTAAAAATTGAATCTATTAAAAATAAAGTTCCTTATGGAGATAGATCAAACACTATTATCGAACCACTTTTAACTGAACAGTGGTTTGTAAATGCTAAAAAATTATCTAAAAAACCTATAAAAGAAGTTAGCGCTGGTAACACATCATTTTTTCCAAGTAATTGGACTAAAACTTTTTATCAATGGATGAAAAATATTGAACCTTGGTGTATATCTCGTCAAATTTGGTGGGGACATAGAATACCTGCTTGGTACGATGAAAATAAAAATATCTTCGTAGCTGAAAATAAAAATGAAGCTTTAGCCCTTGCTAAGAAAGCAAACAAAGGAAAGAACATTAAATTAACTCAAGAAACAGATGTTTTAGACACCTGGTTTTCTTCTGCTTTATGGCCCTTTGCTACTTTAGGCTGGCCGAACAAAACTAAGGAACTTTTAAAGTTTTATCCAACCTCAGTTCTTGTAACAGGATTTGATATAATTTTTTTCTGGGTTGCCAGAATGTTAATGATGGGAAATTATTTCAATAAACACACACCGTTCAAAAAAGTTTACGTTCACGCACTAGTAAGAGATGAGAAGGGACAAAAAATGTCGAAATCTAAGGGAAATGTAATAGACCCCTTGGAACTTATCAAAGAATATGGGGCAGACAGTCTAAGATTTACTTTAATTTCGATGGCCTCTCCTGGAAGGGATGTAAAATTATCAAAAAATAGAGTTACAGGAAATAGAAACTTTATTACAAAGATCTGGAGTGCCAATAATTTTTTAAAACTTAATAATTGTAAATTAGATAGAAAAGTGAATGTAAATTCAATCAAACTTCCAATAAATCATTGGATTTTTAATGAATATGTGAGAACTCAGAATTTAGTGTCTAAAAATATTGAAATTTTTAGATTTGATGAAGCTGCAAAACATGCATATCAGTTTGTATGGCATTACTATTGTGATTGGTATTTAGAGTTTTTAAAACCAATTTTTAATTCAAAAAATAAAGCAGAAATTAAAGAGGCGAAATTGTTTTCATCATTTATGATGGCAAATATCCTTAAAATACTTCATCCTTTTGTACCTTTTTTTACGGAATATGTATGGTCTAAGAATAATTATAAAGATCTCTTCAAAAAAGATTTGATCTCATCTTCTTGGCCTAACCATAAAGATTCAAAAAGATTTCTTAAAAATCAAGTTATAATTAATAATTTGATTGAATTAATTTCTAATATACGTTCAACAAAAGCCGAATTAAAGATTACTCCGAAGCTATTTTGTGATGTATCGGTTTCTGAAAGCTCAAATAAACTTAAAAAATTGATAAATGATAATTTAACTTTGTTAAAAACAGTAGGAAGAGTAAATGGCATTAAAAATAAGAAAAATAACCAAAATTCAATTGATATTTTAGTTTTAAAGGAAAAACTTTCACTTGGATTTAAAGAAGATATCGACTTAGCTTCTCAAAAACAAAGAATTTTACAAAAAATAGAGGGTATTAAAAAGCAAGTTCATAGTCTTGATAATAAGCTCAAAAATAAGGCTTATCTTAAGAATGCGCCTAAAGAAATTGTTCAAAATGACAAAAAATTAGTCAAAGAATTAACTGTTGAAGATGAAAAATTAAGAAGTATTGTATCTAGTATTAATTAAATATGTCCAAATTCAACAAAAAAAAATTACCAAGTCGTCATACATCCTTAGGACCAGATAGAGCTCCTCACCGATCTTTTTATTATGCTATGGGAGAAACTGAGCAGGATGTAGCTAAACCTTTTGTTGGTGTTGTTTCAACTTGGAATGAGGCTGCTCCCTGCAATACTGCTTTAATGAGACAGGCTCAATCAGTTAAGAAGGGTGTTAAAAAATCTGGTGGAACACCCAGAGAATTTTGTACTATAACCGTTACCGACGGTATAGCTATGGGACATGAAGGCATGAAATCATCTTTGATTTCTAGAGAAATTATAGCTGACTCAGCTGAACTTACAGTTAGAGGACATTGTTACGACGCATTAGTTGGGATCGCAGGATGTGATAAATCACTACCAGGATTAATGATGTCAATGTTAAGGTTGAATGTTCCAAGTGTTTTTATTTATGGAGGTTCAATTTTACCAGGAAAATATAAAGGTAAAGATGTGACAGTTGTAGATGTGTTTGAAGCGGTAGGAAAACACTCCTCTGGATCAATGTCGTCTAAAGAACTTAGAGATTTAGAATTAGTTGCTTGCCCTAGCGCAGGCGCTTGTGGCGGTCAGTTTACAGCTAATACTATGGCATGTGTTTCGGAAGCTATAGGATTAGCTTTACCTTATTCCGCAGGTACTCCAGCACCGTATGAAGAGAGAGATAAATATGCTTTTCAAAGCGGTCAAACAGTTATGAATTTATTAGAAAAAAATATAAAACCAAGAGACATAGTAACAAAAAAATCTTTAGAAAATGCTGCAACGATAGTAGCAGCTACTGGTGGCTCAACTAACGCAGCACTTCATTTACCAGCTTTAGCAAATGAAATTGGAGTTAAATTTGACTTGATGGATGTTGCAAAAATATTCAAAAAAACACCTTATCTTGCTGATTTAAAGCCTGGTGGAAAATATGTTGCAAAAGATATGTGGGAGGCTGGAGGAGTACCCATGTTATTAAAAACTTTATATGATGGTGGTTTTATTCATGGTAATTGTCTGACTGTTACCGGTAAAACAATGAAAGAAAATTTGAAGAATATTAAATTTAATCCTAAACAAAAAGTTTTGAGAGAATATGATAATCCATTATCTCCTGATGGTGGAGTAGTTGGATTAAAAGGAAACTTAGCTCCCCAAGGTGCTATTGTAAAAATAGCAGGCTTAAAAAAATTAAAATTTTTTGGAAAAGCTAGATGTTTTGATAACGAAGAAGATGCAATGAAAGCGGTTCAAACTAAGAAATATAAAAATGGTGATGTAATTATAATTAGATACGAAGGACCAAGAGGAGGTCCTGGCATGAGAGAAATGTTGTCTACTACTGGAGCAATTTATGGACAAGGCAAAGGAGAAAAAGTAGCGTTAATTACTGATGGAAGATTTTCTGGTGCTACTAGAGGTTTTTGTGTCGGTCATGTTGGCCCTGAAGCAGCATTAGGTGGACCAATTGCACTTCTTAAAAATGGAGATAAAATTGAAATTGATGCAAAAAAAGGAACTATCAATGTTAAACTAACTAAAGCTCAGTTAGCTTCAAGAAAAAAAAAATGGAGAGCTAAGAAATCTGCATTTGGTTCGGGTACTTTATGGAAATATGCTCAAACAGTTGGTCCTGCTTATCTCGGCGCCCCAACTCATCCAGGTAAGAAAAAAGAAGTTAAAGAATATTCAAAGATTTAATGAAGATTAGACCAGTCATTTTATGCGGAGGTGCTGGAACAAGATTGTGGTCTGACTCGAAAAAAAATCAAGCAAAACAATTCATTGATTTTGGAGGCTGGACATTACTAGGAAAAACTTTAGAGAGAATAAAAGGTTCATTATTTGACAGTCCTATTATAAGCACTAATTCAAAATATCTTAAAGAAATTAAAAAACATTTAAAGAAATATAAGATTAAAAAATATAGAATTGTATTAGAGCCTTTGAAAAAAAATACTGGCCCAGCTATTCTTTCTGCGTCTCTTATAAAAGATATACCAGATAAACAGCCTTTGTTATTTTTATCCTCAGATCATTTAATTGAAAAAGCAGGTAAATTTAATAAAGAAATAAAAAAAAATAAAAAAAAACTCTCCAATAATAATATCTTTATATTTGGCATAAAACCCAATACACCTACTGATCAGTTTGGATATTTCATTACAAAAAAAAATAAAGATTTAAATAAAGTTACTAAATTTCTTGAAAAACCTAATCAATCAAGAGCTAGAAATATAATTAAAAAAGGAGGTTATTGGAATTCAGGAATTTTTTTTATTAGAAAAGACTCAATAATTAACAATTTCAAAAAATATCAAAAAAATATGTATAGAAACTATTTATTAGCAGTTACAAAAGCTAAATTAAGAAACAATATATATTATTTAAACAAAAATATATTTAAAAGGAGCCCGTCAAAATCTTTTGATTATGCAATTTTAGAAAAAACTAAAGATATAAATGCTGTAAAACTTAATATACCTTGGACAGATTTAGGAAGCTGGAAAGAAATACTTTTAATGTTTAACAGAAATAAAGTTAAATATTATAGTAAAAAAAATACTTTTTACAGACCATGGGGTAGATATACGAACTTATTTAGCGGTAATAATTTTTTAATAAAAGAATTATATGTTAAAGCAAAAGGAATTTTAAGTTTACAAAAACATTTTCATAGATCTGAACATTGGGTTGTTATAGAGGGATTCCCTAAAATTACTTTAAATAAAAAATTTTTTTTAAAAAAACCATTCGAAGCTGTTTTTATTCCTAAAGGAGCAATTCATAGAATTCAAAATCCAAATAAAAAACCAATTAAGATAATGGAGGTGCAGTTGGGTTCCATTTTAAAGGAAACCGACATAGTTCGTTACGAAGACGTTTACGGTAGAGCTAACTAATTTCCAATTCGATAGGTGTATGATCAGATGGTTTAATTTTTGATCTAGGTTTTTTATTAATATTTATAGATTTAATATTTTTTAATAAACTATTTGAGACTAAAAAATGATCTATTCTCATTCCATAATTTTTTTGCCAGGATCCAGCAAAATAATCCCAAAAAGTGTATTCTTGTCTAACTTTATTAAAATATCTATATATATCATTAAATCCTAAATTTATTAATTCTCTATATTTTTTTCTAATTTCTAATTTATAAAGAGCATCATTTTCATATCTTTTAAAATCATAAACATCGATTTCTTCAGGTATAATGTTAAAATCTCCAGAAATAATTATATTAGAACTCAAACTTATCTCTTTTTTTATGTTTTTTACAAAGGTTGTTAACCAATTTTTTTTATACTCATACTTTTCCGTATCAATTGGATTTCCGTTAGGCACATATATATTAATAAGTTTTGTTTTTTTTTTATCTATAACAATTTCTCCAGTAATTATTCTCGATTGATTTAGTTTATCTTTTATAAAATCATATCTAATATTTTCTATTTTAGATTTTGAAAGAAAAGCCACTCCATTATAACTTTTTTGACCGAATACATAAGAATGATATCCACTTTGTTTGAACGTTTCTGAAGGAAAATTTTCATTTTGTGTTTTTATTTCTTGAAGAAATAAAATGTCTGGATTTGACTCTTTTAAATACTCAAGTATATTTTCAATGCGTGCACGAACTGAATTAACGTTCCATGATATAATTTTCATTAAACAGAAAATGATAATCCACAACCACAAGAAGATGATGCTTGAGGATTATTTATAACAAATGACTCTCCTATCATCTCTTTTTTAAAATCAATAGTGGATCCGGAAATAATATCAAGTGAAGTTGAGTCAATAACAGCTTTGCCAAAAACTATATCTTTGTTATTTATTTTATTATCAAAACTAAAATCATATTTAAAACCTGAGCAACCACCACCTTTTACTGAAATTCTAAAAAATTTTTTTAATTGATCTTTATTAATAATTTTTTCAATTTGTTCTTTAGCTCTATCTGTAAATTCTATTTTTTTTGTCATATTAAGTTATTATGTAGTATATATTTTAATATACAATTATGCAAAAAAATACATTCTCTAGATTATCAGTTTCCATTAAATCTAGAGGAAGATTTAACCCAGAAAGGAAAAAAGATTTACGATCTCCTTACCAAAGAGATAGAGATAGAATTATTCATTCAACAGCCTTTAGAAGACTTAAGCATAAAACCCAAGTTTTTGTTAATACAGCTGACGATCATTATAGAACCAGAATCACTCACTCATTAGAAGTTGCCCAAATTGCTAGAACCCTTGCAAAATATTTTAAACTGAATGAAGATTTATGTGAAACTCTAAGTTTGGCACATGATCTAGGTCACACACCATTTGGACATGCCGGGGAAGAAGCTTTAAATTATTGTATGAGAACTCAAGGTGGATTTGATCATAACATTCAAACAATCAGAATAGTTACATATCTAGAAAACAAATACTATAATTTTAAAGGTCTTAATTTAACTCTTGAAACATTGGATGGTTTAATAAAACACAATGGACCAGTCTTACAACTAAAAAAGTTTAATAACATTTTAGGTAAAAATTTTTTTAAAAAAAAAATAAATTTTCAAAATAGCCCTTCATTAGAAGCTCAAATTGCTTCAATTTCTGATGACATTGCTTATAATAGTCACGATCTTGAAGATGGATTAAGAGCAAAATTATTTAAATTAAAGGATCTTAAGAATATACCAGTTCTTAATTCGGTATTGAAAAGACATGTAAAAAAGTTCAAAAAATTTCCTCAAGACTTGATTTTAAGACAAATTATTAGAGATATAATTAATGAAATGGTAAAAGATATAATCATTAATACAAAAAAAAATATTAAAAAAAATAATATTAGAAATATATTTGATGTGTATAAATCTCAGTATCCTATTGTATGTTTTTCTGAAAAGATGAATTTATTTGATTATAATATAAAAAAATTTTTAAAAGAAAAAATGTATTATAACAACAAAGTTATCAAAAAAACAAATTATGGCAAATTGATTATTAGAAGGCTATTTTTAAAAATTAAGAAAAATCCTAAAAAATATTTAAACACAAATATTGTTAAAAAATCTAATATAGACAGAACAATATGCGATTTTATAGCTGGAATGACTGATAGATTTGCAATAAATCTTTATAATAAATCAAAATGAATATATTTGAAGAGTATATAAATAAGATCACTGCCTTATTACAAAAAAATCATAAATTGCTTGAATTGAATAATTTGAATAATTTTAAAGGTATTGTTGTAGAAAGCCCACCAGTAGAATTTAATTTTGATTTATCTTGCAATGCGGCACTCGTATTGGGAAAAAATAATAAAATTAACCCAAAAGAATTAGCTGATAAAATTAAAAACCTCATTTTAAATGAATTGAAAGATTTTGAAAAAATAGAGATTGCAGGCCCTGGTTTTTTAAATTTAAAGTTAACAAATAATTCTTTAGTTCTAAATATTAACAAGATATTAGCAAATAAAGAAACATATGGGAAAAGAGAGTCTAAAAATAATTATAATATAGAATTTGTATCTGCTAATCCAACAGGACCAATGCATGTTGGACATTGTAGAGGAGCTATTTATGGAGATGTTTTATCTAATTTATTAAAATTTAATGGAAACAAAGTTACCAAAGAATACTATATAAATGATTATGGTAACCAAATTAGAAATTTTGCTAAATCAGTTTTTCTAAGAATAAGAGAGATTAAATATAATGAGAAATTTATTCCAAATAAAGATCTTTATCCTGGAGATTATATAATTGAAATAGCAAAAAAGATTATAGAGACAAATAAAAATGAAAGATTTAATGATTTTGACTCTTCTCTTAAACTACTTAAAAAAGAGTCATTAAATCATTCTATGAATTTAATTAAGTCAGATTTAAAAAAATTAGGTATAGAACATGATATCTTTTTTTCAGAGACTCAAATGATCGAAAATAAAATAGTAGATAAAGCCGTAAATCTTTTAAAGAAAAACGATTATGTTAAAGAAGGCTATTTAGAACCTCCAAAAGGAGATATTGATAAAAATTGGAAAAAAACTAAAAGATTGATTTTTAAATCTACACTGTTTGGTGATGATGTGGACAGGGCAATGCAAAAAAATGATGGATCGTGGACATATTTTGCTAATGATGTCGGCTATCATATGGATAAAGTAAATAGAAATTACAAATATCTAATTAATGTGCTTGGAGCAGATCATACTGGATATATTAAAAGAATAACTGCAGCAGTTAATGCACTTTCAAAAAACAAGATCAAATTAGATTGTAAAGTTTGCCAATTAGTAAAATTATATAAAAATGGAAAACCATTCAAAATGTCAAAAAGGGCTGGAGAATTTATTTCAGCGCAAGATTTACTTAATGAAGTCAATAAAGATTCAATTAGATTTATGATGTTGAACAGAAGTAATGACGTAGAACTAGATTTTGATTTTAATAAAGTTTTAGAAAAAAACAAAGATAATCCAGTTTTTTACGTTCAATATTCATTTGCAAGAATCTGTTCATTATTAAGAACAATAAATAAAAGTTTAAATGATAAAATTAGTTTAGACTCAAAATCTTTTTCATTAAATGAAAATGAAATTAGAATTTTAAGAAAAATATTTGAATGGCCGAAAGTCATAGAAGCAGCTTCATCAAAATATGAACCACATAAGATACCTTACTATCTTTATGAAATTGCAACTTTATTTCATTCTTACTGGAGTAAAGGAAATGAAGATCAAAATCTAAAATTTATTAAAGAAGGTAAAATTAAAAGAAATGAAACACTAGCAATTATTGTCCTCGTGGCAGTTGTGATACAAAAAGGAATGAGCATTTTAGGAGTGTCACTTCCTAGTAAAATGTAATGTATAAAATCATTAATTTACTCTTTGTGATAATTATCTTATTATTTTTTTTGAGCACTTATAAATTTTATTCTTCAAATAAAAATATCAAAAATATAAATTTAAAAAGGTCTAATTTTCAAGAGATTTTAGAAAATAGTATTTTAAATCTACCAAATTTAGAAAGTGACACTAATAATGTTATAGAATTTAACTCTTCTTTTTCTGATGAGATTAAAAGCAATAAACAAAGAAATTTTTGGAATTTGTTAAAATTCAAATGAAAAAAAAGGCAATTATAATAAGCATAAAAAGCTATAATTTATCTGATAAAGAAGAAAAATTAATAGCAAAAGAAAAACCCTGGGGTCTAATTCTTTTTAAAAGAAATATTAAATCTTTAACACAAGTAATAAGATTGATAAAAAAAATTAGAAAATTAGCTAAAGATACTAAATTTCCTATAATGATAGATGAGGAGGGTAAGACTGTATCCAGATTGAGTAAAATCATAGTTCAAAAATACTCTCAAAAAACATTTGGCGACATTTATAGATTTAATCCTAAAGTTTCATTAATAATTTATAAAAATTATATTAATAATTTAACATCTCTTTTAAAAAAAATTGGCATAAATATAAATACAGTGCCCGTCTTAGATGTAATTAGAAAAAAAACACATAAAATTATTGGAAATAGAAGCTTTTCGAGTGATCCACGTATAGTAAAAATGCTGGGCAAAATTTGTGTTAATCAATATAAATTAAATAAACTAGGTACAGTCATAAAACATATTCCTGGTCACGGTTGTGCTTTTTCAGATAGTCATTTAAAAACTCCTAAAGTGAAATTAAATAAAAAATATTTGAATAAAATTGATTTTTTCCCTTTCAAATCAAACCCATCACAATTTGCTATGACAGCTCATGTCTTATATTCAGCAATAGATAAGAATAATGTTGCTACTTTTTCGAAAAAAATAATTTCTAAAATTATAAGAAAAAAAATTGGGTTTAAAGGAATTATTATCTCTGACGATATTTCAATGAAGGCTTTAAAATACGATTTAATATCAAACGCGAAAAAATCACTTAGCGCAGGTTGTAATATTGTTTTATATTGTGCTGGAAATTACAATGAATCTTATAAATTGATAAAAGAAGTTCCATTTATAGACAAATTTACTACAAAAAAAACATCAGAATTTTATAAGTTTTTAAGATAAAATCACATAATGGAATCAAATGATTTAAACCAAATATCTATTAATATTCCAAATTATAGTGGCCCATTAGAGGTCTTGCTAGATTTGGCTAAAACTCAAAAAGTTGATCTTGCTGAAATATCTATAACTAAATTGGCAGATCAATTCTTAGAATTCATTAAAAATAATGAAAATTTAAATTTAGAGACTGCATCAGAATATTTGTTAATGGCTACATGGTTAGCATATTTAAAATCTAAATTATTGTTGCCAGAGGATGAAGAGGATGATTTTAAAGCTTTAGAAGTTGCTGAGAAACTTAAATTACAATTAAAAAAACTAGAATTAATTAGAATTCTCTCAGATCAAATGTTAAAAAAAAAAAAGACTTGGTGTTCATATTTTTACTCGAGGGATGAAAGGTGGGATTAGATCTATTAATACTCCAATTTATGACGTTTCTTTATATGAATTATTAAAAGCTTACTCACACTTACAAATGCAGAAATCTTTTCAAACAATAAATATTCCAAAATTACCTGTTTTTACTACTGAAGAAGCAATTAAAAAAATTAAAGATAATTTTAATTTAATTACTGGATGGAAAAATATTTATGATTTAATACCAAAATTCTATTCAAATAAAAAAATGAAAAAGACCGGTTTAACAGGCATATTTGCAGCTAGTTTAGAATTAACAAAAGAAGGTGAAATTGAAATTTTACAAGAAAAAATGTTTGATAAAATAATGATAAAAAAAGTTTCTAACTGATGAAAGATAAAAATAAGAATAAAAATAAAGGTAATATAATTTCTTTTCCATCAAGTGTTTCCAAAATTGAACGTCAAGTGGAAGCAATACTTTTTTCAGCAGCAGAACCTCTTGATATAGAAACTATTGAGAAGAGAGTTCAAACTAACAATGATATAACCAAAATATTAGAGAAAATTAAAGATACCTATAAAAATAGAGGAATAAATCTAGTCTGCATAAGAGACAGGTGGTCTTTTAGAACTGCTGAAGATTTATCAAAATTAATGTCTCTTCAAAAATCTACACAAAGGAAATTATCCAAAGCTACAATAGAAACATTATCTATTATTGTTTACCACCAGCCTGTTACTAGATCCGAAATCGAAGAAATACGAGGAGTTTCATTTGCCACAAATACACTTGAAATTTTATTAGAACTTGATTGGGTAAGACCTGCTGGAAGAAAAGATGTGCCTGGTAGGCCTATTCAATATGCGACTACAGAAAACTTCCTAAATCATTTTAATATTCAAAAACTATCTGACCTTCCAACCGTTGATGAATTGGGTTCTGCTGGACTAATTGATACCTCAAGTATAGACAAATCTATCTTTGGAACAGGAAAGTTTTTTAAAGAACAGTCAATAAATGAAAAACAGAATATCTACGAAGATATAGAAGACGCAATTAAGAAAGCTCCAGAAACAGATAAATAAAGATATTTATTTAATTAAAATTATTGTATATAACTATCAATTATGGGAATTAGTTTTTGGCAAATAGCTATAGTAGTGGTAATCGTGGTTTTGCTTTTTGGAAGGGGCAAGATATCAAGCTTGATGGGAGACGTTGCTAAGGGTATTAAAAGTTTTAAAAAAGGTATGTCTGATGACTCCTCTTCAAGCAATGATGATAACAAGACAAATTCAGACAATTCAGATTCCGAAAATAAATAATCAAAATGCCTCAAATTGGTTGGTTAGAGATTTTAGCGATAGTAATTATTGCTATTTTAGTTCTAGGTCCGAAAGAATTTCCT
>MDTB01099883.1_pt1 | contig 12712 bp, 6 predicted proteins | sample 811161 | NCBI WGS metagenome assembly MDTB01 (sample SAMN05326650, study PRJNA326480) | marine metagenome | isolation source: seawater | place: Mediterranean Sea | collected 2009 | reverse complement strand
CTGCTTGCCAAGCGCATGGGCAAGACCAAGATCATCGCCGAGACCGGTGCCGGCCAGCATGGCGTGGCAACAGCAACAGCCTGCGCGCTGTTCGACATGGAATGCGAAGTCTTCATGGGCGAGGAAGATGTCCGCCGGCAGAAGCCGAATGTCGACCGGATGCGCCTTCTTGGCGCGAAGGTTCACCCGGTCACCTCCGGGACCGGCACGCTGAAGGACGCGATGAATGAGGCGCTTCGGTACTGGGTGGCGAATGCGGAAACGCATTTCTACATCATCGGCACTGTCGCCGGCCCGCACCCCTATCCGCAGATGGTCCGCGACTTCCAGTCGGTCATCGGCAAGGAGGCCCGCCAGCAGATCATGGATGCCGAAGGCCGCCTTCCCGACACCATCGTCGCCTGCATCGGTGGCGGGTCGAACGCCATGGGGCTGTTCCATCCCTTCCTTGATGATGAAGATGTGACAATCTATGGCGTCGAGGCTGCCGGCAAGGGCATTCCCTCCGGGCTGCATGCCGCTTCGCTGACCGGTGGTACGCCCGGTGTGCTGCATGGCAACCGCACCTATCTGCTGCAGGATGATGACGGCCAGATCATCGACGCCCATTCAATCTCGGCCGGGCTGGATTACCCCGGAATCGGGCCGGAGCATTCCTGGCTTCACGACATGAAGCGGGTGAATTACGTCAGCGCGACCGATGAGGAAGCGCTCGACGCCTTCCAGCTCTGTTCCCGACTCGAAGGGATCATTCCGGCACTTGAGCCGTCACATGCGCTGTCTTTTGTCGGTACCATCATCGGCGATATGGACAAGGACGAGATTGTGATCCTCAACATGTGCGGGCGTGGCGACAAGGATCTTGGCGCGGTGCTGCCGATGCTGGAAGAGCGCGGCAAGCTCTAGGCTGGACAGACTTCAGGAAAGACCGGACCATGACCTCACGTATCAATACTGCCTTCGCCAATGCCAGATCGGAAGGCCGCGGCATCCTTGGTGTCTTTGTCACCGCCGGTGACCCGGACAGACAGACATCCGAAGCCATCCTCGACGCGCTTGTCGACTCAAAGGTTGATATTGTCGAGCTTGGCATGCCCTTCTCCGACCCGATGGCGGATGGACCGGCGATTCAGGCCGCCTCGCTACGCGCTCTGAAAAACGGGATGACCCTTGCTGGCACGCTGGAGCTGGCGCGTGGCTTTCGCCAGCGCCATCCGGACACGCCGCTGGTGCTGATGGGCTATTACAACCCGATCTACATCTACGGCGTCGACAGGTTCCTTGCCGACGCATCCGACGCCGGTGTCGACGGGCTGATCATCGTCGATCTGCCACCGGAAGAAGATGACGAGCTGTGCGAGCCTGCCGCCGAGGCCGGGCTCGATTTCATCCGCCTTGTCACCCCGACAAGCAACGAGAAGCGGCTTCCCGTTGTTCTTGGGTCGGCAAGCGGCTTTGTCTATTACGTGGCAATCACCGGCATCACCGGAACGCGCAGCGCGGCTGCCGATACAATCTCGGCAGCCTACAAGCGTATTTCTGCCGTGACCGATCTTCCGGTGGTCACCGGGTTCGGCATCCGTACGCCCGGGCAGGCCGGCGAAGCCGCCAGCCTCAGCGACGGCGCCATTGTCGGATCCGCGGTTGTCGAGATTATCGCCGACACAATCGGCGCGGATGGCAACGGCACCCCCGAAACCGTGTCCAAAATTGCCGCATTTGTCGGTGATCTTGCCGATGGTGTCGCAGCAGCGAAGGGCTGACACCCGCCATTGTGGCGTCTGTGCCGACTGGATGAGGACCTGAAGGATGAACTGGATCACCAACGCGGTGCTGCCGAAAATCAAGGCGCTTGTTACCACCAATGATGTTCCTGACAATCTGTGGGTGAAGTGCAAATCCTGCGGTCAGATGATCTTTCATCGTGAATTCGAGCAGGCGAACAACTGCTGCTCGACCTGTGGCAACCATAGCCCGCTGCCGCCGGAGGCGCGCTTCGCGATGACCTTCGACAAGAGCGTGTTCGAGCGTGTGGAACTTGGCGCCATTGTCGACGATCCTCTGAAGTTTCGCGATTCCCGTAAATACGCCGACAGGCTGAAGGACACCCGCGCCAAGACTGGCCTGAATGACGCCATCGCGGTGGCGCATGGCACCATCGGCGGACAGAAGGCAGTGATGGCCGCCTTTGACTTCCGCTTCATGGGAGGATCGATGGGCCGCATGGTCGGAAACGGCATCATTGCCGCCGCCGAGGCGGCTGTGGCCGACGACGCCGCGCTGATCACCGTTCCCTCCACCGGCGGCGCACGGATGCAGGAAGGCGTGCTGTCGCTGATGCAGCTTCCGCGCACCATTCTGGCTGTCGACAAAGTGCGCGATGCGGGTCTGCCCCATATCGTGCTGCTGGCGCATCCGACCACCGGCGGTGTCACCGCCTCCTTCGCCATGCTTGGTGATCTGCAGATCGCCGAACCCGGCGCGATCATTGGCTTTGCCGGCCGCCGGGTGATTGAGGAGACGGTGCGCGAGAAGCTTCCGGAGAATTTCCAGACCGCCGAATATCTTCAGGATCACGGCATGGTTGACTGCGTTGTGCCACGCGCCGAGCAGCCCGAGTATCTGGAACGCGTCCTTGGCTTCCTGATGGGCCAGCGCAAGGCCACAAGAGCCGCCTGATGCCGGCACGCGGGCGCGCCGATGACGGTGCGCGCGCCGCCGCCGCTCTTGACCGGCTTGCCGCGCTTCATCCGAAACTGATCGATCTCGGGCTGGATCGCACGCGCGACCTCCTGGCCCGTCTTGGCAATCCGCATCACCGGCTGCCACCCGTGATCCATGTCGCCGGCACCAACGGCAAGGGCTCGGTAATTGCCCTCATGCGTGCCATGGCCGAGGCCGCAGGATTGCGCGTCCATGTCTATGCCTCGCCGCATCTCTGCCGGTTCAATGAGCGAATTCGTCTGGCCGGCACGCTGATCTCCGACGGCGCCCTCGCCGATCTGCTGGAAGAGGTCGAGATCGCCAATGGCGACATGCCGGTCACCTTTTTTGAAGTCACCACCGCCGCGGCCTTCCTTGCCTTTTCCCGGATCGAGGCTGATCTGCTGCTTCTCGAAACCGGACTTGGCGGGGCGCTGGATTCCACCAATGTCCTGGACCGCCCGGCCGCTACCGTGATCACCCCGATCGCGCGCGACCATGAACATTTTCTGGGAAGCGACCTTGCCGGCATTGCCGGGCAGAAGGCCGGCATCATGCGGCCGGACACCCCCTGCCTTGCTGCCGCACAGAGTGACGCCGCGCATGCCGCCCTTGCCGGTCACGCTGCCAGCATTGGCGCAAAGCTTCGTGTCATGGGCCATGATATCAGCTGGTCCGCCAGCGATGATGGCGGCATCAGCATCGCTCTGGATCATGGCTGGGTACGTCTGCCTGCCCCGGCGTTGCGCGGCGCGCACCAGCAGGCCAACGCCGCACTTGCCGCCGCAGCGCTGACCACAGTGATGCCCCGCATTGGCACCAAGGCACTTGCAGATGGCGTGGCACGGGCCGTCTGGCCGGGGCGGCTGCAGCGTCTTCCGGAGGGAAAGCTGACCCAGTTGCTGGACCAGCCTGTCTGGATCGACGGGGCCCATAATGCCCATGGGGCAGCGGCGCTGGCAGCAGCCCTTCCCCGGCTTTATCCCGGCGATGTCCCGGTTAAATGGCATTTCATCTGTGGTGCCCTCGACACGCGGCCGGCAGCCGAATTTCTGCGCCAGATCGCGTCACAGGCAGCGTCCATCCAGTGCGTCACGATCCCTGACCAGCCAGCCAGCCTGAGTGCCGAGGCACTGGCCAGAGACGCAGACACGGTTTTTGCCGGCGCCCGACCGGCCCCCTCGGTCACCGGCGCCCTGCAAGCCATCGGGGATGGCTCGGCCACGCCGGATGGTCCGGTGATGATCTGTGGATCGCTTTATCTTGCCGGCCATGTGCTGGCAGCCAACGGCACGCTGCCAGACTAAGCATATCGGCGGAGTCTATGCCGGATCAGCCGATGCTGTTGGTGATCCAGGACTCGAGCTGCGACTTCGGCACAGCGCCGATTTTCTCGGCAACAACCTCGCCGCCCTTGAAGATCAGCAGCGTCGGGATGCCCCGCACATTATATTGCTGAGGGGTCAGCGGGTTTTCATCGATATTCAGTTTGACGATCGAGATCGCCTCACCGTGAACATCGCTTAGCTCTTCAAGGGCTGGGCCGATGGCCTTGCATGGGCCGCACCATTCTGCCCAGAAATCAACCAGAACCGGCTTGTCCGCATTGAGGACGTCGGCAGAAAAGTCACTGTCGGTGGTTTTGGTTGTCGCCATGGTGATGGTCCCTTGTGTAGCGCATGAGAGAACGGCACCGCAGCGCCGTTATCTGAAGGTAGGAGGAGGACCCGCCTCCGTCAACCCGGCCCTTCAGGTCAGACAGATGTTGCCGGTGCCAGCGCCGCTGCGCGCGCGGTCCTGTCCAGCTCTTCTAAGGCACAGGCCTCGGTCCAGACAAGCCAGGTGGTGACCTGACGCCCCGGATAGATCTGTTCCAGCAGCGCTGCATAGAGCGCCATCTGTCTGACATAGTCCAGTGGCGTCTGCGACGGACGCGGACCAGTCTTGAAGTCGGCGACAAGGACGCGTGTTTCGTCGACATGAAGCCTGTCGATCTGGCCGGCAACACCGATGCCGTCAATCACCCCGCTGACGGATATTTCGGCAAGCGCATCGGGTCCGAACACCGGCGCGAGTGCGGCAAGATCCATCACCGCTTCGACCTCAGCCGCCAGTTGCGCTGCCTGGTCAGCCGGCACATCCACCTGCGCCGCAAGCATCGCATCACGAACAGCACTCCGCCGGGCCGGCTCGATCATCGGCAGCACCTCGAACAACCGGTGCGCCAGCCGCCCACGGGCCAGCGCACGCGAAGCGGCAAGACGGCTTCCCGGGGCGCGCGCAGTCTGGGCCCGGCCATCCGGCTGTGACGGGCGAAGCGGGCGTGGCGGGCGCGGTTCTTCTGGCGCATCGCGGAACAGCCAGTCCGGCACCGGCCGGCTGTCTTCGACCGGGGGTGGCACCGGCAGCCCCTGATTTCCTGCTGGCAGAGCACCCTCGGTGTTGAGCCGAAGGGTGCCGTCCGCATCCGCCTCGACCCCCTCCATGCCGGACACCGCCGCATGAAGACGTTCATAGTGGCTTGCCTCAAGCCGCCGGCGATGCTGTGCCTGCCAGCCACCGATGACAATGCCGTCGCGGGCCCGGGTCAGCGCAACATAGAGAAGCCGGTTCTCCTCCTCATCCTCGCGTTCACGGGCCCTGTCGCGGGCCTCGGAGACAAAGTCGGGGCGCACCCCGCCCGGAGCCCAATAGACAAATCCACTCTGCGGGTCGCGGACAAGCTGTTCGGGAATGCGCGAGACCGGTGCCAGCATATCGGGAAGCACCACCACCGGCGCCTCCAGACCCTTGGCGCCATGAATGGTCATCACACGCACCTGATCGGCACCATCGCTATCCATGTCGCGTCGCACCTCACCGCCGCTGCCGCGAAGCTGCGCCAGAAAGCCGGTCAGCGACACACCGCCAGCACTGCCGAACGCCTGCGCCAGTGTGAGGAAATGATCCAGCGTTTCATCCACCGCCGCGCCGAGACGCCGCCGGAAATCCTGGCGCGCCTCGATCAGCACGCTGCTGTAGAAGCCGAACACCGACTGGCCCTCGGCAAGCTCACGAAGCCGGATCACCCGGTCTGCCACCCTGCCAAGCGCGCTGTCACCGCCAGCATGCGCCATCAGACAGGCATGAAGGCTCCTGCCACCACGATCATGCGCCAGGGTGAACAACGTCTCCTCATCAATGCCGATGAGGGGCGATTTCAACACCGCCGCCAGCTGCAAGTCATCCTCGGGAAGAAGCATGACATCACCAAGCGCAAGAAGGTCCTGGATCTCGATCTGGTCCTCCAGCTTCATCCTGTCGGCACCGGCCACCGGAATGCCGGCCTGCTGCAGCGCCGCCAGCAACAGCCGGTGATATCGCCCGCGCGATCGCAGCAGCACCATGACATCACCAGCCCGCATCAGCCGACCAGAGGGAAGTCTGCGCTGACCGATCCACTCTGACAGCATTTCAGCAAGCTTCGCTGCCGACTGTGCCGCCGCGTCACGCGGCTCACGGATTTCCGGCGGGGCGAAGGCAGGCGGGTCAACCGGTGCCTCATCCTCGGCCACAACCGGCAGCACCTCGACAAAGCCACCAGCATCGCGGCGTGCCGACCGGTGTGCCTGAAATCCCGGCATGCGCGGGTCTGTGATGCCATCAAGCGCTGGCACCACCAGATTGACAAGATCAAGGATCGGTCGCGCCGAGCGGAAGGACACATCAAGCCCGACCTCGCGCCAGGGTGCCGCCAATGTGCCGGCCCGGTCATGAAGCTCCAGCCTGTTCCGGCCCATCACCACCGGATCAGCCCCCTGAAAGGAATAGATCGACTGTTTGAAGTCACCGACGACAAACAGGGTGCGGGGGCCAGAGTCTGCGGAGGTCTCACCGGCGGCCTCGAAGAATTCGTCACCAAGCCGGCGCAAAAGCTGCCACTGGGCCGGGCTGGTATCCTGCGCCTCGTCAAGAAGCAGATGATGAACCCCGTTATCAAGCTTCCACGCAACCCATTGCGCCGCGTCGCCATCGGCAAGCATCGCATTTGTCAGCCTGATCAGATCGTCATAATCGAGAAGGCCGCGGCGGGTCTTCAGCGTTTCATATTCATCCTGAAAGGCGCGGCCAAATCCGTACAATGCGCCAGTCAGGTCACGGCAGCGTTGCGCCGCGCGGGTCGCGATCAGCCCGGACAACGCCTGTTGCGTGGTCTGTTGCACCTCGACAACGCGTGGGAAGGCATCGCGAATATCCTTGTTCGACAGGCTGCGTTCACTGAGCGGACCATTGCTGCCAAACAGCGCCGCAATCAGCCGGTCAATATGCCGCCGTCGCCCGTCATCATCCTCACCAAGCCAGGCGGTGATCTTTGTGGCGCGCCTCATCTGACTCGCAACACCGCTTTGCGTCAGCGCGGCGGCGCTGGCACGAAGCCCTTCGATGTCGAGATCCGCGACAAGCGCCTCGATCACCTGGTCCAGATCGAGCGCCGGGTCGATTCCCCGCCCCTCGGCAAAATGCGTCTTCAGCCGAAGCTCGATGTCCGGGTCGGCAAGCCGTCCTTCCTTGTCCAGAAGTTCATCAAGAAGCGTCTCGGCATTGCCCTCGCTTGTCTGCGACGCCAGCCGTCCGATCAACCGTGCCAGATCCGGGTCGGCGCGCCGCAGCAGATTGTCACGCGCCTCGGCCTTCATCCGCCCCTGCTCGAACGTGTCGGCAAGCTCGGCCTGCGGCACGATGCCGGCCTCGATCGGGAAGCGGCGCAGCACCGACTGGCAGAAGGAATGCACCGTCTCCACCCGCGGGCCGTCATCATTGTCCAGAATTTCGGCAAACAGGCTTCGGGCCCGCCCCAGCATCTCCTGCGCGGGGACGCCGATCCCCATCCCACGAAGATCGTCAAGCAGCGCCTCGCTGGAACTGACTGTCCAGTCCGCCAGCTTGCCCGAAATGCGGTTGCGCATCTCTGCCGCCGCGGCGCGGGTATAGGTGACACACAGAATGCTGTCAGGTGCCGCCCCCTGAAGCATCAGCCGCAGCACCCGGTCGGTCAACAGCTTGGTCTTGCCGGTGCCGGCATTCGCCGAGACAAAGACCGAGGTTCCGGGATCGGACGCCGCCGCCTGCCGGCTGGACGCATCCGATGCGACATGCGGATCGAACCCCGGCGCCTCGACAATGGCATGATCAGCCGCAGCCATGACCGGCGCAGCGTCCGGACGGCCATGTTCGGCAAGCCGCCATTCATCAACACGCGCCAGATGGTCATATTGCGGAAAGGCCGGGCCGATGGCCGGATCAGGAAGGCTGGCATAGGCGGTGGTGGGCGCGTCGAAATCCGTCGCCAACCGCGCCAGCATGTCGAAATCATCCTCTGCCGACCAGTCATCGGGACGCACGTCGACACGCTGCGCCGGCTCGTCACTCCTGCCGGTCAGTCGCCAATATTCCATCGCCTCGACAACGGCGCTGTCCAGCCCCTCGAACCCGCCGCGCGCGGCAATCACCGATTCCACAAGAAGCTGGGTGCGTCGACGCTTGGCGACAGCGGCCTTTGTCGGGGCCCTGCCGGTCTTGTAGTCGAGAACCGCCAGACCGCCACCCGCCAGCCGGTCGATCCTGTCGGCGCGGGCCGTGAAGATGACCGGCCCCGCCGGGGCCTCGACCTCGATCCGTCCCTTGATCTCGGCATGGCTTTCCAGAATGGTCGCGCGGCGGTTGACCTCGGTTTCGATGAACCAGGCGGAAATCGTCTCGAAGGCCGGCCACCAGAAATGCCGCACCGTCGGATTCTGCCAGTACGGTTCGAACAGGCGGCGTGCCGTCGCGCGAAGCCGCGCCAGCGCATCCTCGGGAAGACTGCCGGCGGGGTGGTCCTTGAGGAAGGCGGCAAGAGCGTCATGCACCAGATTGCCGCGAAGCGCCGCATCGATCGGCCGGTCGAGATCCTCCTGCGGGCGAAGCTGCAGAATGCGTTTGGCATAGAGGCTGTAGGGATCGGCAATCCAGTCATCAATCTCGGTTGCCGAAAAGCGGCGTGGACGCGCCGCAACCGGCGGTGCCGGACGTGGCCGGGTCACCGGCACCATCACCGGCACAGGTGTCATCGCCATCATTGCATCACGCCAGCGCTGCCCCCGGTCCACAGCCCCCTCGATGCTCAGCGCCTTGGTGACAGCATCAAAGCGCTGCCGCCAGCGGCTTGCCGTGGTCGCGGCATCACCGTCACGAAGGGCGCGGGTGATGATGACCTCCGGTGCGCAGCTGGCCATCCAGACATCATGCGCGCTCAGTCCGGTACGCCAGTTATGCGGCTGCAACCCGGCAGCGCGGCGCATCTCACCATTGGTCCAGGGGTCGATCTCGGGGCGGGGTGGCCAGTTGCCTTCATTGAAGCCGCCAAGGATCAGCCTGTCAGCGCTCTGCATCCGCGCCTCGACCGGGCCGAGAATGGCCAGCCGGGGGTGGGTCTGCCAGGTGCGCCGCACCGTCCGGTCGGCCAGAAGCTGGGCCATGATGTGCGGAAAGGACTCAATATCCGTGGCAAAGCCTTCGCCCTGTTCGGCAAGTGACGCCAGCAGCATCGCCGCCGCCTCACCATCCTCGTTGGCCCACAGATGAAGCGCCCCGTCTGCCGCGTCCGCACCACCATCAGCATCGCGTGACCGCGCCGCCATTCGCTCCGCCGCATCGCCAAGCGCGATCGCCAGCGAGGCAAGGCTGGGAGCCGGCGACTGCCAGGCGGCGACGAGACCGGCCAGCGGCGCCGCGATGGCATGATCGAAAAAGCTGGCAAGTTCCTCATGCCCGGCAAGCCTGTCGCGCAGCCCCTGAAGACCCGGGGCCGGGCGATAGCCACGGATGCCATCAATTTCCAAAGTCCGCACCCGGGCGCGGAAGATGGCTGGTGGCACCCCGCCGGATGCCAGCGGATGTTTCAGGAAGGCCAGGGTCGGCACCGGCGCAAAATCCTCGGCCAGCATGGTCACAAGGCTTTGCAAGTAACCACCAACCGGGCATTGCGTAAGCGGCCTTCCGGCAGAATCATCCACATCGATCCGCCACCGTCGAAGTGCCGCAATCACCGCCTCGGCAAGCTGCCTGTCCGGCGTCACCAGCGCGGCGGTGCGCTGCGGGGTTTCCAGCACCTCGCGCATCGCCAGTGCCACCAGGGCCGCTTCCTCAGCGCGGGTGGCGCAGTCAACCATCGTCAGACCATCGAGTGAATCACGACCAAGCTCCGGATGGGTGCTGCCAAGCCGCCGCCAGTCGGCAGTCAGCGCCGCCGGCTTGAACACCTCGCGCATCAGGTCCCGACGGCGCTGGCTCACCTCCTGCTGATCGACAAGCGCGGGCCAGTCGCGAACCGCCTCCGGTGTCACCTCGAGACTGTCGAGAAGCACCGAGAGCTGATGTTGAGGGTGGCCGCTTTCGCTGCGCACCAGATCCCAGTGACCTGTTGCCCCGCGATCCAGGCCAGGCAGCACGACATGTCCACTTGGCAGATCGGCGACACAGGCAATCAGCTCGCGCGTCGCCGCAAAGGTACCGGTCGATCCGGCAACGATGATCAGGTCATCCGGTTGCCGCTGCCGCCAGACATCACAGCGAAGCCTGACCAGCCTGTTGCGCCGGTCGGCAGCGTCAATCACGCCCTGCTCCTCGAGGATCGCCGGCCACCGGTCGATCAGGATGGACAGCAGTTTCAGGATGTCCTGCCAATGGCGCGAGAACCTGTCGGGAAGGAGATCGCGCAGCATTTCGGGTGTGGCGTCGGCATTGCACAGCGAATCAAGAAGCCGCGCCAGCGAGTCGGCAAGCCGCATGGCCTGTGGCGGGGTTGGCGCAACATCGCCAAGGCGAAATCCTTCGAGAAGACGGGCCAGCCACAGCTGCCGGCGAAGCGGGTCCATCGCCGGGGGAAGCGATGGCGCATCCGCGCCGAAATCCAGCATGTCGGGGGATTCCTCCTCGACATCACCGATCGGGTCGATCCGCGGCAGCAGCGCCGCACCATCACCAAGGGTTTGCAGAAAAGCGGCGCGGAGCGATTGCGCCGCCCGGCGTGAGGGCACAAGAATGGTGGCGCGGGCCAAGGCCTCCGGCCCATCGGCAAGACGCCGGATACCAGCGGCAAGCGACATGGCAAAGGGCACTCCGGCCGGAATGGTGTGGATTCGGTCGTGACGGGAAGGCAGCGGCGTCATCCCGCCACTATAGAAGCAACGCCGCGCAAAGACGAGGCCGCGCGCTACAAATTCAAGTGAGACATGACGATTGCATCATTCGGTGAAAAGGCTGCTTGCCTGATCCATGACAGGGTGCCAGCGGGGGCCTCCCTCAAGCGTGGCAACGCGCATTTCCGGTGAGCTGTCATCTGGCGCCAGCGAGATGCGAAGTGCGCCGCGCGGCAGCCAGGGGCCAAGCCGTTCCGGCCATTCGATCAGTGACACCGCCTCGACAAAGGCATCCTCGATACCAAGATCGAGCGCTTCCTCGGCCGATTCCAGACGGTAGAGATCGAAATGCATCAGGGATGGGCCGTCTGCAGGCTCATAGGTCTGGACAAGCGTGAAGGTCGGACTGGGGATATCAGCCTCATCCGGACAAAGCGCCAGCACGATGCCGCGTGCCAGCACCGACTTGCCAGCGCCAAGGGCGCCGCTGAGGGCAATCACATCGCCGGTGCGGAGCGCTCCAGCCAACAAAAAACCCAGCCGCGTGGTCGCGGCCGGGTCGCAAAGTATGATCTCGCGGCGGTTCATCCGGCCTAGTAGCGGTACTGGTCGCCCTTGAACGGCCCCTGCTGCTCGACGCCGATATAGGCTGCCTGATCGGAATTCAGCTGCGACAGGGTCGCGCCAACCTTGGCAAGATGGAGGGCTGCCACCTTCTCATCGAGATGCCGCGGCAAGGTGTAGACCTTGTGCTCGTAGGATCCGCCTTCATTCCACAGTTCCATCTGAGCCAGCACCTGGTTGGTGAAGGAGGCAGACATCACGAAGGACGGGTGACCGGTGGCACATCCGAGGTTCACCAGGCGGCCCTTGGCCAGCATGATGATCCGCTTGCCGTCGGGGAACTCGACCTCGTCAACCTGTGGCTTGATCTCGGACCAGTTCATGTTCTGCAGCGAGGACACCTGGATCTCGTTATCGAAATGACCGATGTTGCAGACGATGGCGCGATCTTTCATGTCGCGCATATGATCCATGGTGATGACATCCTTGTTGCCGGTCGCGGTCACAAAGATATCGGCCTTCGGTGCGGCCTGCTCCATGGTCACGACCTCATAGCCTTCCATCGCCGCCTGCAGGGCGCAGATCGGGTCGACTTCGGTAACCATGACGCGCGCGCCACCCTGACGAAGCGAGGCGGCTGATCCCTTGCCGACATCACCATAGCCGGCAACAACAGCCACCTTGCCAGCCAGCATCACGTCAGTTGCGCGGCGAATGCCGTCAACAAGCGACTCACGACAGCCATACAGATTGTCGAACTTCGACTTGGTGACGCTGTCATTCACATTGATCGCCGGGAATGGCAGACCGCCTGCCTCGGCAAGCTGGTACAGACGAAGGACACCGGTTGTGGTTTCCTCCGACACACCCTTGATGGCATCGCGCTGACGGGTGAACCACCCCGGGCTGCTGGCAAGACGGGTATGAATCTGTGCTTTCAGGAATTCCTCTTCCTCGCTCGACGGCATGGCAAGGACGTCCTCGCCAGCTTCGGCGCGGGCACCAAGAAGGATATACATGGTGGCATCACCGCCATCATCGAGGATCATGTTGGCGCTACCGCCATCCGACCAGTCGAAGATGCGGTCAACATATTCCCAGTATTCAGCCAGTGTCTCACCCTTCTTGGCGAAAACCGGTACACCAGCGGCAGCAATCGCTGCAGCGGCCTGATCCTGGGTTGAAAAGATGTTGCAGGAGGCCCAGCGCACATCCGCACCGAGCGCTGTCAGCGTCTCGATCAGAACCGCTGTCTGGACGGTCATGTGCAAACATCCGGCGACACG
>MDTB01239684.1_pt1 | contig 12713 bp, 8 predicted proteins | sample 811161 | NCBI WGS metagenome assembly MDTB01 (sample SAMN05326650, study PRJNA326480) | marine metagenome | isolation source: seawater | place: Mediterranean Sea | collected 2009 | reverse complement strand
TCTCTTATCCATTCCAGGAACAGCAATTTCAAGTAGATATTGATTTTCCTTTTCAATTGTATTCACAGCTGGAAAAGTATTGTTAAATGTATCGAAGTTAAACCATCTATCATCAAATAATTCATCTAACAATGTAGGTTTCAATCTATTTAAATTTGTTGTAATTAAGTTCATAATATTAAATTTTAAAGTTCGTTTACATATCTGCAAAACATATACCAATGATATTTGAGTGTCATTTTGACATGTTTTTTAGGAAAATTAATGACAAAACGTCTTATTTAATGACTTCTTGAACTTTGTCAGCTGCTTCTTTAAAATCAATTGCTGAAAGTACATTTAAATTTGAATTATCAATGATTTCTTTGGCTATATTAGAATTTGTACCTTGAAGTCTAACTATAATTGGAATATTTATATTCTTAATATTTTTATAAGCCTCAACAATTCCATTAGCAACTCTATCACAACGAACTATTCCTCCAAAAATATTTATAAGGATTGCTTTGACGCTTGGATCTTTAAGAATGATTCTAAATCCTTTTTCAACTCTTTCTGCATCTGCAGTACCACCGACATCAAGAAAATTAGATGGTGAACCTCCCGCCTGTTTTATTAAATCCATTGTTGCCATTGCAAGACCAGCACCATTTACCATGCAACCAACATTTCCATCTAAGTCAATATAATTAAGGCCCGCTTTATCAGCCTCAACCTCTACAGGGTTTTCTTCTGTTAAATCTCTTAAATTTGAGTAATCTGGATGACGGTATAAAGCGTTGTTGTCAACCGTTACTTTTGAGTCAACAACAATTATTTTGTCGTCTGAAGTCTTAAGAAGTGGATTAATCTCGAATAATGATGAATCTGATTTTACATATGCTTTATACAGCGAAAAAATAAATTTTATCATATCCCTGAAAGCCTCTCCCTTGAGACCTAAATTAAAAGCAATTTGTCTAGCTTGATATTTTTGCAAACCAATTGCAGGATTAACAGTTTCTTTAAAAATTAGCTCAGGTTTTGTTTCGGCCACCTTTTCGATATCCATTCCACCCTCAGTCGAATACATTATAATATTTTTACAATTTTTTCTATCCAACAAAATTGACATATAGAATTCCTTGGTTTCAGATTCCCCTGGATAATAAACATCCTCTGCGATAAGTATTTTTCTTACTTTTTTTCCATTAGGAGGGGTTTGCGGGGTTATCAGCATCATTCCGATCATTTTTTCAGCAATTTCTTTTACTTCCTCCAATGATTTTACAACTTTAACTCCACCTCCCTTACCTCTACCTCCAGCATGGATTTGGGCCTTAATAATAAATACATCGGTACCAGTTTCTTTATTCAGTTTTTCAGCGGCCGCATATGCATCATCTGCATTGTCAACAACTATTCCTTTTTGAGTAGAAACACCATAGCTGGCTAAAATTTCTTTTCCTTGGTACTCATGCAAATTCATAATAATTTCTTTAGTACAAAAATATAAAATTCTATAACGGTTAATTAAAAAAATCTAATTATATAATGTTTTAAATGTAACAATAATTTAAAATTTTAATATTTTACAAAAAGTATTTGTTACAAATTTGTATTTGATGTTACTTTTGCAATTGAATTTAGTAAAATGAAAAGTGAACAATTATTAAAAATTGCAAAAGATTTTGGAGGTCCCGCATATATTTATGACTCAGAAAAAATAAAAAAGCAATATAAAAAACTCGAATTAGCATTTAAAAATGTGAAAAATCTGAGTATTAATTATGCGGCTAAAGCATTAAGCAATATAAATATTTTAAAATATTTAAATAATCTTGGAGCTGGTCTTGACACAGTTTCGTGGCAGGAAGTGGAACTCGGAATCAAAGCAGGCTTCAATCCTAAAAATATAATTTACACACCAAACGGTGTTTCTATAGATGAGATTGAAAAAGTTGTTTTATATGGAGCTCAAATAAACATTGATAATCTGACAATGTTGGAACAATTTGGCAACAAACACCCCTCTGTTCCAGTATGTATAAGAATAAACCCACATGTAATGGCAGGAGGAAACAATAATATTTCTGTAGGCCATATTGATTCGAAATTTGGCATATCAATACATCAAATACCACATTTACTCAGGATTGTTCAAAATACTAAAATGAATATAAATGGTATTCATATGCACACAGGTAGTGATATTTTGGATATAGAAGTCTTCTTACATGCATCTGAAATTCTATTTAATACTGCTAAAAAATTTAAAAACTTATCATTTATAGATTTTGGTTCTGGATTCAAAGTTCCCTACAAAAAAGGAGATATAGAAACAAATATCAATGAACTCGGAGAAAAGCTAAGTGTAAGATTTAATGAGTTTTGTAAAGATTATGGTAGCGAGTTAACTCTTGTTTTTGAACCCGGAAAGTATTTAGTAAGTGAGGCAGGATATTTTGTTAGCAAAGTCAACTCTGTAAAACAGACAACTTCTACAGTATTTGCTCAAGTGGAAAGTGGTTTTAATCATCTTATGAGGCCAATGTTTTACGGATCTTATCATGAAATTAAAAACCTATCAAATCCTTTGGGAGAAGAAAGATTTTATTCTGTGGTTGGATATATTTGTGAGACTGATACATTTGGAAGCAATCGTAAAATAAGTGAAGTTAAAGAAGGTGATTATCTTGTTTTCAAAAATGCTGGGGCCTATTGTTTTTCTATGTCTAGCAATTATAACTCTAGATATAAACCGAAAGAAATTTTTTGGATAGGCGGTGAAGGCCACCTTATAAGAAAAGAAGAAAAATTTGATGATTTAATTCGTAATCAAATTGAGCTAAACAAAGAGATTTTGGTAAAATCAATGAATAATACCTGAGCCAATTAATTCTTTTTCTTTGTACCAAGCCGCAAATTGTCCACTTGATATGGCCTTTTGTTTTTTATCAAAAATCAAATACAGACCCTCTTTACTCTTAAAAATTTGAGCAGGTTTTAAAGGCTGTCTATATCTTATTCGGGCTAATATTTTTTGAGATGAGTTTAAGCTAATTTTTAAATCAGGTCTTACCCAGTTAATGTCATTGTTCCTAATTAGAAGGCCTTGTCGATACAATCCTGGATGATTTTTTCCTTCGCCAACATAAATGATATTTTTTTTTACATCTTTCTCAATAACAAATAACGGTTTTTTAAATCCTCCAACTTGCAACCCCTTTCTTTGACCTATAGTAAAGAAATGAGCTCCATTATGATAGCCAATCATTTCTCCATCGGATTCAGAATATTTGAACTTTTCAGCAGAATATTTCAGGAAGTTTTCATCTTTACTGTTATTTAAAACTTTTTTGAAAATGTTCTCATCTGGAGGTACTTTAATAATTTTCCCTTTCTTGATTTTTAATTTTTGTTGAAGAAATTCTGGTAATTTAATTTTTCCTACAAAACATAGGCCTTGAGAGTCTTTTTTATTTGCAGTCACAAAACCATTCTCCTTTGCTATTTTCCTAACATCTGTTTTTTTTAAGTCCCCAATAGGAAATAGCACTTTTGATAGCTGAACTTGGTTTAATTGGCATAAAAAGTATGACTGGTCTTTAGTCTTATCTTTACCTTCTATTAATTTGTATATATTTTTATTTCCTTTTTTAGATTCTTTTTTTCTGCAATAATGACCAGTTGCAATATAATCGGCACCAAGTGATTCAACTTTAGAAAGAAAAACATCAAACTTAATTTCTTTATTACATAAAATGTCAGGATTAGGTGTTCTACCCTCTTTGTATTCTCGAAACATATAATCTACAATTCTTTTTTTATACTCTTTACTCAAATCAATGACATGAAACGGAATTCCTAATTTTTCGCTTACAATCAAAGCATCATTGCTATCCTCTAACCAAGGACATTCTTTTGAAATAGTAACAGATTCGTCATGCCAGTTTTTCATAAAGATTCCAATAACATGATATCCTTGTTTTTTTAAAATTAAAGCCGCAACACTTGAATCGACTCCCCCAGAAAGAGCTACAACTACTTTTTTACTCATTTTGATGTAAGCTTTATCTATTCTGATTTAAACGTTTTTGCTTTTCAGCCTGTTCCATTGCTTTTTGTAATCTAGCACTGAATCCCGATACTTTTCTAGGTTTCTTTTTGTTCTCTTCAATTTGAAGTAAAATCTTATTTTCATTAACAACAAAGTTTTTTATTACAACCATCAAAAGGATAGTCAATAAATTAGATACAAAATAATACAAACTGAGACCACTTGAATAATTATTAAAGAAAAAAAGCATCATTAAAGGCATTAAATACATAATAAACTTCATATTAGGCATTCCAGGCTGAGGCGGTGGTTGTTGTTGACCCATTGTCATCATTGTATAAATAAAAATTGCTACGGATGCTAAAATTGGAAACAAACTAATGTGATCCCCATAAAAGGGAATATTAAAAGGTAAATCTAAAATAGAATCGTATGATGATAAGTCATCAGCCCATAAGAAACTTTTTTGTCGTAACGCAAATGCAACCGGAAAAAAACTAAATAAAGCATAAAACACTGGTAACTGAACCAATGCTGGCAAACAACCTGACATGGGGTTTGCACCAGCTCGAGAATAAAGTGACATTGTTTCTTGTTGTCTTTTAACAGCATCTTTTGAAAACTTTTTGTTTATCTCTTCTATTTCAGGCCTTAACACTTTCATTTTAACTTGTGAAACATACGATCGATATGTTACAGGCGACATAGCTAATCTTACAATGATAGTCATAATAATTATTGAAACACCAAATGGCATAAAAGAACTAATAAAGTTAAAGAGAGGAATAAAAATATATTTATTGATCCAGCCGAAAATACCCCAGCCATAATTTACACTTTTCTCAATACCAATTTCGTAATTGGAAAGTGTAGAATACTGTGAGGGTCCAAAATACCATTTAAATTTAAAATCAAAATCTCCATTATTCTTAAGTGGAATTACAGAACTATAAAATTTTGTATATTTTTCTTTTTTGTCCTCCGATTGAACCAAATTTTCAGATTTAAGAAATACATTACTAATTTTTTTATCTGGAATTAAAATCGAATTAAAAAAATGTTGTTTGTAACTTATCCACTGTATCTCATCGACATTCTCTTCATCAGTTCCAGTAATACTTAGCTCGTTGACTTTATCATTTTCATATCCATAAGTAAGTTCCGTGTATCTATTTTCGTACTCCACACTTTTAGAGTTTCTGAACGATTTTAAATTCCATTCAAGTCTATTTAACTCTGAGGTGTCAGCAAAACTCTTTAAATTTGATGAAGTTATAGTGTAATCTAACAAGTAAGAATCAGGTAACAAAGAGTATTGAAATTGAATCCATCCATCTTGACTAAAAAATGCTCGCATTACTAATTGATCTTTTTTAGATTTGTTTTTATTTATTTGAAAGTTAAGTTTAGATGTATTTATTTGTCTTCCATCTTTTAGTTTAAAAACTAAATCCGTAGTTTGATTATTGTCAACTAAATTAAGAGGATCTTTTAAGTAATTTTCAAACTTTTTAAGATTAGCCATAGTTATTTGTCCACCCTTGTTAGAAATAATTATTTTAATCAAATTATTCTCTAATTGATAAAATTCCTCCTCTTTTTCGCTTGAATAAGCGAATTTTTCAATTCCAATTGATTCTTCATTAATTTGTTTCGAGTCTTGATCTAGCGACTGCCTTTCTGATTCTTTTAAATTTTTACTTTCTAAATTAGCCTTAGCCTGATTATTTAAACTTTGATCTTGTTGACGCATAAGCATCCAAGTCATAATTAGAGCAATTAAAACAAATCCGATTAGTTGATATGGATCTAATTTTTTTTCTTCCATTCTAGTTGATGTTATTTTTTAGATTTTCAAGTGATGAATTTATAAAACTTTTAAATAATGGATGAGGCTCTAGGACTGTACTAGAGTATTCAGGGTGGAACTGAACTCCTATAAACCATGGATGTTCTTTGTGTTCTACGACTTCAACTAAATTTGTTTCTGGATTAATTCCAGATGGAATAAGATCTCCTTTATTAAGTTGGTCTAAATACTCATTATTTAGTTCATATCTGTGTCTATGCCTTTCTGAAATTACTTTTTTATTGTATATTTTTTCTGTTTTAGATTTTTCCAATAGTTGGCAGTCCCAAGCACCCAGCCTCATCGTACCTCCTTTATTAACAACACTCTTTTGATTTTCCATAAGAGAAATAATAGGATTTTTACAATTTTCTTTCATTTCAGTTGAATTAACGTCTTCAAGTTTTAAAACATTTCGCGCATACTCAATTACAGCCATTTGCATTCCTAAACAAATACCTAAAAAAGGGATACGATTTTCCCTTGAGTACCTAATAGCTTTAATTTTGCCTTCTATCCCTCTTTCACCAAATCCAGGAGCAACAATTATACCATTTAACTTTACCAACAATTCATTTAAGTTAGTATCATTAATAGATTCAGAATGAATTGTTATTATTTTTACTTTTACTTCGTTTGCAACTCCGGCGTGAATAAGGGATTCAAGGATGGATTTATAAGAATCTTGGAGTTCAACGTACTTTCCAACAAGGCCTATTCTAACGGTTATGTTAGAATTTTTTAATTTATCAAGAAAAACTCTCCACCTATCCATTTTACTCGATTTTATGGTAGACAACCCAAGTTTTTTAAGAACCTCCTTGTCAAGACGCTCTTTTTGCATTAAAATTGGAACATCATAAATTGTTTCCGCATCAATTGATTCAATAACTGCTTCATTTTTAACATTGCAAAACAATGCTATCTTATTTTTAATTGCATTAGAAAGTTTATGTTCTGTTCTGCATACAATTATATCTGCATTTACTCCACTTTCCATCAATGTTTTCACAGAGTGTTGAGTAGGTTTAGTTTTCAGCTCAGCAGCTGCAGATAGGTATGGAATTAAAGTTAAGTGAATTACCAACGAGTTTTCTTCACCCAATTCCCATTTTAATTGACGAACCGCTTCTACATAAGGCAGAGATTCAATATCTCCAACAGTACCTCCAATTTCTGTAATTATAATATCAAAGTCTTTATTTCGGCCAAGAGATAAAATATTGTCTTTTATCTCATTTGTTATATGAGGGATGACTTGAACAGTTTTTCCAAGGAAATCTCCTTTTCTCTCCTTTTCAATAACGTTTTGATATATTCTTCCAGTTGTAACATTATTTGCCTTGGATGTTTTAACATTCAAAAACCTTTCATAGTGCCCAAGATCGAGATCTGTTTCTGCTCCATCATCAGTAACAAAACACTCTCCGTGTTCATATGGATTTAATGTTCCAGGATCGATATTTAAGTAGGGATCTAGCTTTTGAATTGTAACTCTATAATTTTGGGCCTGTAATAATTTAGCTAAAGAAGCGGCGATAATCCCTTTCCCTAGGGAGGAACTAACACCTCCTGTTACAAAAATATATTTTGTTTTTTGAGACATCCGGGTCATAAAGAATTTTCCGGACTTAAAATTACAAAAACTATTTGTGAAATATTAAAAACATAATATTATTTCTTTATTTCTATGATGTTGTAGTCTTTATTTTGAAGAATATAAAATCCAAAATTAGAAAAACCACCACCCTTATCAGGCAAATATTTGAATACGTTTTCAATATATTTTGTTTCTTCTATTTTATCACTGTAAATTTTATTTTGATAAGCCAGTCTTAATATCACATCCAAAGTAACATCAAAAGCACGGTAACTTTCTTTAGACGGATAATCTCCATACTTCTTCAAAAATTTGTCTTTGAATTTTTGTCTTTCATTTGTTTCCCTTGGGAAATTATCATATAAGTATGTGAATTTAATATTACCTAAGTGTTTTCTTGAAATATTTTCATTATCATAAATTGAGGTCCTTAAACTTGAAAAAAGCTGAACATTTCTATCTTTCCCAACCTGTGAATTCAGTAAAGATGTCACATTTGCAGCCAAACCTAAATTTTGTGATTCAAAGATAACTTGATTTTTCAATGAATCAACAAGAAGAGAGTCTATTAACTCAGGTACTACAAATCCCCCTTTTTCAGACTCTACAAAATGTGCCTTTGAAAACATATTCTTAAATTCGTTTGCAATTTTAAAGTTTATACTGTCTGTAATAATAACCAAGTTTTGGGTTGAATCAATTTCATTTTTAATATAATCCATCATAACTTTTCTTAACCTTTTAATTCGACTAACGGATTGAAAAACATTATTATCTCCTTTTATTTCCTTTGTGGTTAGTGGAGAAATAATAGGGATGTCTAATATTTGACTGTATTTTGAAAAAAATTCAAAATTTTTAGGAATTATAGGACCAATAACGGCATTAATTCCTTTCCATTTAATTGAAGAAATTTTTTCATTAATTACATTTAAATCATTTTGAGTGTCAATAACCTTTATTTTTGTTTTAACTCCTATCGAATCGCAAAATTCCTTTGCCATTTCGATACCAAAATAGAAGTCGGTAGAAATTGTGTGTAAATTCCTTTCAGAAAGCTTTCTGTTCGTTTTTTCAATAGAGTCAAATTCTATTTCTCTTAATTTAAAAGGTAAAAAGCAAACTAATTGTAAATAGTTATTTGAAAAAAAAGAATCTTTAAGGGAAATACTTTCTGAGAGTAACCCATTTTTAATATCAAAATTCCCGCTAAATTGGTTTGGTATTTTTAATATTGTCTCTTCTTGGGGTTGCATATTAAATAGACCAGGGTTGTATCTCACTAAACTATCCCTTGAAATTCCAATTTTTCGAATTATTGTTGACAAATTTTCATCCGACTTAACTTGGTAATAGTTGAATTCGTTATCATAATTATTAATAACTGTGTCTTTTCCTATAGGTAAAAATATTTCTTGACCTATGTTTAACCCACTCTTAATCTCTGGATTAATTTTTTCTAAATCGCTAATTTTAAGACCGTATTCGTAAGCTAATCTCCACTTGGTCTCTTTTGGTCTTACAATATGTTTTTTATAGTTAACCAACTCAGGTAAAGCCTCTACAACAGGTTTGTTTTTGAAAAATGGTATTTGTAATTTCATTTTTCTTTTTAAACCAATCTTATCAATTAAAGGATTGTACTCTTTGATAGTTTCAATTGAAATATTATAAATTTTGGATAAATAATATAAAGTCTCTTTTTTCTTTACTTTATGTACAATAAACCTATCTGGAGTATTTTGAGAGAATGAAAGAAATCCTAATATCAAAAAAAAGAAAAAAATTAATTTTGGTTTCATACTACTCCCATTCTATTGTAGATGGTGGTTTAGAACTAATGTCATAAACAACCCTATTAACACCTACAACGTTATTAATTATTTTGTTTGAAACTTTTTGAAGAAATTCATAAGGCAAATTGATCCAATCAGCAGTCATACCATCAGTTGAGCTAACTGCTCTCAAAACAACACATTTTTCATATGTTCTTTCATCACCCATAACTCCAACACTTTGGACAGGCAATAAAATTGCAGCAGCTTGCCAAATTTTATTATACAGTCCATCTTCTTTCAAGCTATTTATAAAAATTGAATCCACCTCTTGTAATAAACTTACCTTTTCAGGAGTTACATCTCCTAATATTCTTATACCAAGTCCTGGACCAGGAAAAGGATGACGACTCAAAATAGCATCATTTATTTTTAAAGTTTTACCAACTCTTCTCACTTCATCTTTAAATAGCATCCTAAGTGGTTCTATAATTTTTAATTTCATGTAATCAGGTAGGCCGCCAACATTATGATGTGATTTTATTGTGGCTGATGGACCTTTTACTGATTGAGATTCTATTACGTCTGGATATATAGTTCCTTGGGCTAGCCATTTTGCATTTTTAATTTTTTTGGCTTCTTCATCGAAAACATGGATGAAGGTATTGCCAATAATCTTTCTCTTTTCTTCTGGATCGGTAACATCTTTTAAATTATCTAAAAATTGTTTTGACTTGTCAACACCTATAATATTCAGTCCCATATTTTCGTACTGACTCAAAACACTTTCAAACTCGCCTTTTCTTAAAAGACCATTATTAACAAAAATACATATCAGATCATCCTTAATAGCTTTATTAATTAGAATTGCAGCAACCGAAGAATCAACACCTCCTGACAATCCCAAAATAACCTTGTCTTTTTTAACTTTATTTTTAATTTTTTCAATTGTCATTTTAACGAATGAATCTGGAGTCCATGTTTGTTCTATTTTAGATATTTTAACTAGAAAGTTTTCTAAAAGCTTTATACCAAGATTAGTATGATACACCTCAGGGTGAAATTGGATAGCAAAAGTGGATTCATGCTTAAATTTAAAAGCAGCGTTTTGAACATCTTCCGTACTAGCCAATTTTTCAGAATCTATAGGTAGTTTATTTATTGTGTCTCCGTGACTCATCCAAACTTGAGAGTTATTTTTAAAACCATCCAACAAATTATTATTATCATGAATAATTAATTTTGCTCTTCCGTATTCTCTGCTGGAGGATTTTCCTACCTCACCACCAAAGGAGTCAGCTAAAAGTTGTGCACCATAGCAGATCCCCAGAATAGGGACATTCCCCTTAATTTTTGTAATGTCAATTTTAGGAGCATTTTTAGAATGCACAGAAAAAGGTGAACCCGATAAAATTACAGCACTGTATTCTATTATGTTTTTTGGGAGATTTTCAAAACTATATATTTCGCAATAAATATTTAGTTCTCTAACTCTTCTAGCAATTAATTGGGTGTATTGGGATCCGAAATCAATTATTAAGACCTTGTATTCCATTCTCAAAAATACAATTAATCTTTCTTCAAAAGAGAGTTTGATTAATTAAATTATTTTATATCGAGAACTAAAAATTTTTTTTCAAATAAATCAATGTTGTTAAATAAACTTTTAAAAAAAGTGTCTCCATAACGAAGGTAAATATCAATAAAATTTAATTTTCTTTCTTGAAAAATATCGTCAGGATAAATTTCATTGTACAAATTCTTTAAATCATTTTCGATTAAACTCATTTTTCTTCTTTGGGCTTTCAAGAGCCTTTTTTCTAATTTATCAATCCCATTAAATTGTTTTTTCTTTTGAGCATTTACTGCTCCCAAAAACGAAGAATCAGTTTTTGCAACTATGCCATCCAAGAGTTTAAATTGATTTTTTAAAGCAATTTTCAAGTAATCTAAGTTTATATCAACATCACTGTGCTTTTTAATATTTAGATTGATAAATCCATTTTTTTTAATAAAAATTTCATTCTCATTTATTAAATATTTATTGATTTTTTTTCTCATTTTTGGAGTTATAAGCAAAACAGAGGCACGAGGATTTATAATTGGAAATACAATACTATGATAGTCAAAAAAACCTTTTAGCTGTAACCAGTAAGACATTTCACTGGGCCCTCCTATATAGCATAGATTTGGGAGGATTACTTCTTGATATAGGGGCCGCAATAAAACATTTGGAGAAAAGTTTTCTGGATTTTTATTTAGCTCTTTTAACATTTCTTTTTCGGAAAGCTTTTTATCGGAAAGAATGTATTTTGTGTCTTTTATGATAATTCTTTCTCTTGAATTAACATCTAAATGAAATAAATTAATTTCTCTTGGATTAACTTGAGGAGTGTATTTTTCTGAGTAAACCTCTTTAATACTCTTTATAGTTTTATTTGCAAACTTTTCACAAGAATTATTAATCAACTCATCTTCCATGTAGGAAGCAAACATTTTTTTAAGATTTCGAGAATCTGGATCAATGATAATTAGCCCTTTATCTCCAAATAATTGATGGATTAGACTTCTAGTTGCAGTAGCTAATGTAGATTTATCTTTGTAGGCAGATGTGATGATTTTTTTAATTCTTTTAGCTAAGTTATTTGTGGGGAAAAACTTAAATATTTCATCTAAAAAAGCACTAAAATTGTCTAATTTCATTCTACCAACGGAGCCTTTAGATTTTGTCAAATAATTTATTTTTTTATCTCTAAAATAAACCTCAGATATTTCTTCAAAATCGTGGTCCTCAGATGCTAACCAAAAAATAGGAAGGAAATTATTTTTAGGATATTCTTTTTTTAGTTTTACACACAAATTTATAACGCTAATTATTTTATATATAAAAAAAATCGGGCCAGTTAAAATACTGAGCTGGTGTCCAGTAGTTATAGTGAAAGTGGACTCTTTTGATAAAAGATTTATGTTGTTTAAAACTTTTTTGTTGTTTATTTCTGAGTATTGAGACAAAAGCTCCTTTGCCAAAACATTTCTTTTTGTCATAGAGAAACTTTTCTTCATCTCTATCTGTTTTTTAAAACTTTTAATATCAAAACTTGAATTATAAAAGTCTTTTAGATATTTGTTCTCATTTAAAAAATCAAATACAAAATTTGAATAAATTCTTGTTTCCTTTAAGTCAATTTGTTTTTTCAATTTTTTTTAAAATATAATTTAAGTGTAATCAATTAAGCACTAATAAATTTTGTTTTTAATCACCTACTGGTTCGCCAAATAAGTCAAATTCAGAAACTTTCATGACTTTGATATTACAAAAATCTCCCTTTCTTAGATAAAATTTTGATGCATCTACCAAAATTTCATTATCAACATCTGGAGAATCCATCTCAGTTCTGCAAATAAAATTTTTACCTTCAACCCTATCTACTATACATTTAAAAATTTTAT
>MDTB01237981.1_pt1 | contig 12713 bp, 12 predicted proteins | sample 811161 | NCBI WGS metagenome assembly MDTB01 (sample SAMN05326650, study PRJNA326480) | marine metagenome | isolation source: seawater | place: Mediterranean Sea | collected 2009 | reverse complement strand
TTATTTTTTAATTCACTATTTAAAATATTGGAGGCTCTCTTATAGCTTGCTATTATATCTTGACCTGTTTGTTTCTGAATCAATTCATTTAATATAATAGCCTTTTTATAAATTTTATTAATATTGTCTGTATTATTTGATTTGATACTTGCTTCAATGATATCATGTCGAATTTGCTTTTCTTTCATATAATATTTTAATCTATCAGATAAAAATTCAATTAAATCTTTTTGCAAAGACTCATTCAATATTTCAAAGCCTTGTTCTTTGTATAGATTAATTGAATAGTTTATTAAATCTTTTATTTTAAAGTCTTTATTATTATCTATCATTAACCTTATAATCCCTAGAGCTGACCTTCTTAAAGCGTAGGGATCTTTTGAACTAGTAGGTTTTTGGTTAATTCCAAAAAATCCAACTAAAGTATCAAGTTTGTCTGTTAAAGCCAAAGCTATACTAAATAATTTTTTTGGTATTCTATTATCTAATCCGGTAGGAAGATAATGTTCTCTTATTGCTAAAGATATATCTTTATCAAATCCTTGTGTCTCAGAAAAATAGCCACCCATTATTCCTTGAAGTTCTGGAAATTCACTTACTAAATCTGAAGTCAAATCAACTTTACAAATAGAAGCTGATAACTCTACTTTTTCTTTACTTATCAATAATACATCAGAAATCTCTCCGCCTAATTTTCTCATTCTTTGTATTTTATCAAAATAAGAACCTAGCCCTTTAAAATAATTCATTGTTTTTAGTTTTGAAACTTGTTTTACTAAATTTTGAGATTTATTTTTTTCCCAGAAAAATTGAGCATCTCTTAATCTTGCTTCTACAACATTTTCATTTCCTAGCTTTATAAAGCCTTTTGGATCTTTATTGTTTGCAACTACTAAAAATTCATTAGTGATATTATTTTTCTGATCAAAAGTTGGAAAATATTTTTGATGATATTGCATGGTGATAATCAAAATTTCTTTTGGAATATTTAAAAATTTTTCATCAAATTTGCAAAGTAGGACTTTTGGTTGTTCTACAATAGCTGTGACTTCATCTAAAAGTTTATTATCGAGATCTATAAATATATTTTTCCTTTCAGAGATTTTATGAAGTTCTTTTTTAATTAAATTTTTTCTTAAATCTTGATCTATTATTATTCCTTTTTGGTGAAAAAATTTTTTATAGGTTTTAAAATTGATAAATTTTTTTTTCTTATCTTCGAATTCCTTATCAATAAAAGTTTCATTTGAAGAATTTAAATGGTAAAATTTAAAATCTAAACTTTTACCATTAAAAATAGACAATATAGACTTTAATGGTCTACCCCAGTGAAGACTAAAATTTCCCCATCTCATTGATTTTTTCCATTGAATCTTGTCTAAAATTAATGGAATTTGTTCTTCGAGTAAGTCTAAAGTGCTTAATTTCTTAGATGCTTTTTTAAAAAAATAAAACTCGCCTTTTTCTATTTTCTTCTTGAACAAATTTTCCTTACTTATCTCATTTGATCTTAAAAATCCTTCTATTGCTTTTTCTGGAGCATTCACATTTGGCCCTTTTACCTCCTGTGGCTTATGAATTACTTCTTTAAGTAATCCATCAAATACAATTATTATTCTATTTGGAGTTGAATAAGCGGAGCTTTTTTTAAATAACACACTTTTTTCTTCAAACAATCTTTTTAAATTATCTAGTAAAAATTGACGTGAATTATTTTGTAAATTGGAGGGAATTTCTTCACTAAAAAGTTCTAAAAAAAACTCAGACATTATTTAATTTGAGTATTAAGCCAAACTTCAGCTACACCTTTAGTAATATCTCTTATTCGACTAATGTACTCTGTTCTTTGAGCTACACTTATAACTCCTCTAGCGTCTAGAATATTAAATAAATGACTTGCTTTTAAACATTGATCATAAGCAGGAAGAGATAATTTTTTTTCTATTAAAGCTTTAGCTTCTAGTTCCAACATATCAAATATCTTAAACAAATTATCCGTATTAGCATATTCGAAATTATAAGCTGAGAATTCTTTTTCAGATTGATGGAATACTTCTCTATATAGTATTCCGTCATCATTCCATTGAAGATCGTAAACATTTTTTTTTTGTTGAGTAAACATACAAATTCTTTCAAGACCATAAGTTAATTCTACTGAAACTGGTTTACATTCAATACCTGCCATTTGTTGAAAATAGGTGAATTGTGTTATTTCCATTCCATCACACCAAACTTCCCAACCAAGTCCGGCTGCTCCTAGGGTTGGGCTCTCCCAATCATCTTCTACAAATCTAATATCATGTTCTTTATAATTTATACCTATTACATTTAAACTATTTAAATAAAGCTTTTTAATATTTTTTGGAGAAGGTTTTATTAAAACTTGAAATTGATAATAATGTTGTAATCTATTAGGATTATCTCCATACCTTCCGTCTGAAGGTCTTCTTGAAGGTTGAACGTATGCAGCTTTCCAAGATTTTGGTCCCAATGATCTCAAAGTAGTTGCTGGATGAAAAGTTCCTGCTCCAACTTCCATATCATAAGGTTGTAAGACAACACAACCTTGTTTGCTCCAATATTTTTGTAAATTCAATATTGTATCTTGAAATGACTGGTATTTAGGTTTTATCTTTTTTTTTTTAGAAACCATATCTTTGCCAGATAGATTTTTCATCTAGAATGTTTACTAGTTGATCTACTTGATTGCTTGAAGATAACTTTTTAGCTAGCCACCCTTTTGATTTTTCAAATTTTTTAATAATTAAATCTTCTCCAAATCTTTCTTTTAAAATCTCATTTGCATTGCCTATTCCATCAATTAAACCTAACTCTTTTGCTTTGCTTCCTGACCAAAACTCTCCTGAAAATAATTCTATGTCATTTTTTTTTTAGCTTGATACCTCTGCTTTCTTCAACAACATTTATAAAATCTTTATGAAGATCTAATTGAATATTTTTTAATCTCTCAATATCTTCATTTTTTTCTTCAAGGAAAGGATCAAGTGTACTTTTATTTTTTCCAGCTGTATGAACTCTTCTCTCAACTCCTATCTTTTTTATTAATTCAGTAAAACCAAATGAAGAATAAATCACTCCAATCGATCCAATGATTGAACTTGAGTTGGCATATATTTCATCTCCAGCACATGCAATTAAATACCCCCCTGAAGCCGCAACGTCTTCAGCAAATACGATGACTTTTTTTTTATTTTTTTTAGCTTGGTATCTAATAAACTTATAGATTAAATGCGATTGAACGGGTGAGCCCCCAGGTGAATTAATTGTAATTGCTACTACTTTTGCTTTTTTTAAGGAAAAAGCTTTACTAATAATCTCTTCTTGACCAGCAAAGTCTATACCTTGTTTGAATTTTCCTACGTTACCAATTATGCCATTTAACTTGATATGCGCTATTAATTTTTTCTTTTTAAAAAAAGGGAACATGAGTAATCCTTATAGAATTTTTGATTTAATATAAAGTCTCCTTATAGTTGAAGTTTCGGGTGCGTCAATTGATAAGTAATAAATATCTGTTAATTATACTACCTTAATTTTTATGGGAACTGTTATTCAACTAAAAAATCAAATAAATAATTCTTATTTCGACCTCAAAAATTCGGTGGAAGAGAAGTTAGTTTTAGTAGAAGAGAAAATAAAGTCGAAACTTAGTAGTGATGTGGGCCTTGTTCAAAAAATGACCGATTACCATATTCAAACAGGTGGGAAAAAATTAAGAGCACTTTTAACATTAGGTTCTTCTAAATTATGTGGCTATTCAAAAGGTGGTAGAGATATTAATCTAGCTGCATGTGTTGAGTTAATACATAGTGCAACACTTATGCATGATGATGTTATAGACGTGGGTGATTTAAGAAGAGGAAAAAAAACATTAAACTCTATATGGGGTAATCAATCTTCAATCTTAGTTGGTGACTATTTATTAAGTCGATGTTTTGAAATGATGGTAGAAGATGGAAATTTAGAAATATTAAAACTTCTTTCATCAACATCATCAAAAATAGCTCAAGGAGAAGTATTACAACTTCAACATAAAGGTGAGATAGACATGTTGGAAGAAACATATTTAAAAATAATTTCTTCTAAAACAGCAGCATTATTTGCAGCAGCCACAAAAGTTGGGGCAATTTTATCGAATAAAGAAAATAAAGAAAAAGATGCCTTAGAATTTTATGGAAAAAACCTTGGTCTAACATTTCAAATAGCAGATGATACATTAGATTACAATTCAGAATTAAAATTATTTGGAAAGAAAATTGGTAAAGATTTTTTTGAAGGTAAAATAACTTTACCTATAATACTTTTGTTTCAAAGATTAACTAATAAAGAAAAGGATGAAATACAAAATTTTTTCAAAAAAGAAATAAGATCTGAGTCTGATTTGTCAATTACACTTGCCTTAATAAAAAAATATAACATTATAAACGAGTGTTATAATAAAGCAGGGTATTTTATAAATCTTGCCTCTAACTCTTTAAGTATATTTGAAGATTCATATGAAAAAAAAGTTTTAGAAAATTTAACTTCTTTTAGTTTAGAAAGAGACTTTTAAGGACTTAATAAAATTTTATCCCAAGACCCTTTTTCATTTTTTATATATTTTAACCTTTCATGAATTCTATTATCTCCATCCAACCAAAACTCAATACTTGAAGGTAAGAGATTCCATCCAGACCAATTTTGAGGTCTTGGTACTTTATTTTTATCTGTATATTTTTTTTTATAATCTGCTATTTTTTGCAATAAATGCTCTCTGCTTTTTAAAATTTCACTTTGCTTTGATGCCCAAGCACCAATTCTACTTTCATATCCTCTTGAATTATAATAATCATCTGCAGTCTTGTCTGACACTTTTGACAATTTACCACTTATTCTTACTTGTCTTAATAAACTTTTCCAATGAAAACAAATTGAAGCATTAGGATTCTCGTTTAATTCATTCCCTTTTTGACTTTCTAAATTTGTATAAAAAACAAAGCCATTTTTGCTAAAATCTTTCAATAAAACCATCCTAACCGATGGCATTGCTTTTTTATTAGCTGTAGCTAAAGCTAGAGCGTTAGGATCATTTGGCTCACTATTTTTTGCTTCATTCATCCACACTTCAAACAATTCAATCGGATCATTTAGATCTAAAAAGCAACTATTCAGTCCTAAAGAGTTTTTTTGATTCATAATTTTAACAAAATAATCTATATAATATAAATAATGTCATTTAATACATTTGGAAAGATATTTCGTTTTACAACTTGGGGTGAATCTCATGGTCCCGCAATAGGCTGCGTTATTGATGGGTGTCCTCCCAATATAAAGGTAAAAGAGCAAGATATTCAAATAGAACTTGATAAAAGAAAGCCTGGTCAGTCTAAATTTACCACTCAACGAAAAGAGGATGATAAAGTTCAAATACTCTCAGGAATATTTGAAGGTAAAACTACAGGAACTCCGATTTCGTTAATTATCTACAACAAAGATATGAGATCAAGAGATTATGAAACAATAAAAAATAAATTTAGGCCTGGACATGCGGATTTTACTTATTTTAAAAAATATGGAATTAGAGACTACAAAGGTGGTGGAAGATCTTCAGCTAGAGAAACGGCTGCAAGAGTCGCTGCTGGAGCGATTGCAAAAAAAGTTTTAGAAAATAAGATCGGAAAAAAATTTAAAGTTATTGGTGCGGTTACTCAGCTAGGCATTTTAGGGTGTGATTTAAAAAAATGGGATGATGGAACAATTAGAAAAAATGCATTTTTTTGTCCTGATAAATCTATTGTTAAACTATGGGAAAAATATTTATTAGATATTAGAAAATCCGGATCTTCATGTGGTGCAATTATTGAAATAAGAGCTAGAGGAGTGCCAGTCGGTTTGGGTGCTCCCATATATTCAAAATTAGACATGGATATTGCTTCAGCAATGATGAGTATTAATGCTGTTAAAGGAGTTAATATTGGATCAGGAATGAGTTCAGCACAATATACTGGAGAACAAAATTCAGACGAAATTTTTCAAAAAGGAAAAAAATTAAGATTTAACTCAAATAATGCTGGGGGTATTCTGGGTGGAATTTCTAGTGGTCAGGATATAGTGGTTTCTTTTGCAGTAAAACCAACTTCGTCTATTCTTAAAACAAGAAAAACAATAGATAAATTTGGAAAAAATACAACCATCTCAGTTAAGGGAAGACACGATCCTTGTGTAGGTATACGAGCAGTTCCAATCGGAGAAGCTATGTTAAGTTGTGTAATTTTAGATCATTATTTAATGAATAAGGCTCAGTGCGGATAAAAAATTTACTTTTGTTTTTGAAGAACTATATTTGAATTTAATAAATCTATAATCTTTTCCTCAATCGATAACGCATCCAAACCTGCAATTTTATACATCAATTCAGGTTTGTCTTGATCAATAAATCTATCTGGCAAAGTCATAGATCTAAATTTTAAACCTTTATCTAATAAATTTTTTTCTGATAAAAAATTAGATACGTGTGAGCCAAAGCCTCCAATAGAACCCTCCTCTATAGTAATTAAAGCTTCATGATTTGTTGCAATTTCCCAAATTAAATTTTCATCTAAAGGTTTTGCAAACCTTGCATCTACAATTGTAATATTAATTCCCTTCTTTTTGAGATTTTCAGCTGCAATTAAACATTCATTTAGTCTTGCTCCAAAATTTAAAATTGCTAATTTTTTTCCCTCTAAAATTATTTTTCCTTTTCCGATTTGAATTTTTTCATCTATAGATGGCAATTCAACACCTAGGCCAAATCCTCTTGGGTATCTAAAAGCACATGGTTTATCATTAATATCAACTGAAGTATTGATCATCTTAACTAACTCTGCCTCATTACTAGCAGCCATAACCACAAAGTTTGGTAGAGTTGATAAATATGTAATATCAAAAGAACCTGCGTGTGTTGGCCCGTCTGCTCCTACTAATCCAGCTCTATCAATTGCAAACCTCACTGGCAAGCTTTGAATAGCAACATCATGAACTACTTGATCATAGGCTCTTTGTAAAAAAGTTGAGTAAATAGCTGCGTAAGGTTTATAACCCTCAGTTGCTAAGCCTGCAGCAAAAGTAACCGCATGTTGTTCAGCAATACCTACGTCAAACATTCTTCTGGGAAATTGTTTTCCAAAAATATCTAATCCTGTACCACCTGGCATCGCTGCAGTAACTCCTACAATTTTACTGTCTCTTTGGGCATGTTTAACAAGAGTATTAGCAAAAATTTTTGTGTATGCAGGTAGATTAGAGACACTTTTAATTTGCTCACCCGTTTTAACATTAAATTTTGAAACTCCATGATAGTTATCACTTGCTTTTTCTGCATAAGAGTACCCCTTGCCTTTTTGTGTTTTGATATGAATCATGATGGGACCTTCATGTTTTGAGTCTCTAGCATTTTTTAAAATTGGTAAAAGAGAATCTAAATCATGACCATCTATCGGACCAATATAATAAAATCCTAAAGAATTAAACATAGTTCCACCTGTTACTGCTGAACGTAGAAAATCTTCTGCCTTACCAGCTTTTGCACTAAACCTTTTTGAAAAAGCAGAGGTTATCAATTTAAAAGTTTCTCTTAAGCTAAAATATATTTTGCCAGATAATAATCTAGCTAAATAAGTTCTCATTGCACCTACGGGTTTTGCAATTGACATATCGTTATCATTTAAAATAACAATCATCTTTGTTTTTGATGCACCGGCATTATTCATTGCTTCATAAGCCATACCTGCACTAATCGCACCATCTCCGATAACAGCTACAACATTATTTGATTTATTCGATAATTTATTAGCTTCAGCAATACCTAGTGCTGATGAAATTGATGTAGAACTATGGGCGGCACCGAAGGGATCATACTCACTTTCTGATCTTTTAGTAAATCCTGATAATCCATCACCTTGTCTTAAGGTTTTAATCTTATTTTTTCTTCCAGTTAAAATTTTATGAGGATATGTTTGATGTCCTACATCCCATATTAGTTTATCATTTGGAGTATCAAAAATATAATGTAAAGCTACAGTTAATTCTACCACACCTAAACCTGCACCTAAATGTCCTCCAGTTACAGAAACGGCATTAATCATTTCTTCTCTTACTTCATCTGAAAGTTTTTGCAAATCGTTCGGAGAAAGTTTTTTTATATCTGAAGGAAAATTTATATCTTTTAAATATTTATAATCTTGTTTCATTTTTTTCTTGTCAAAATAAAATTTATAGTTTTATTAATATTGTTTGATTTGGAACCATATTTTTTAAGGTCTCTAATAATTTTTAATTTTATTTTTTCAGTATATTTAATAGCATTTTTATAGCCTAGTAAACTTATAAGAGTAGCTTTTCCTTTTTTTATATCTTTCCCTGTTTTTTTTCCAGCTATCTTGGAAGATCCTTTAAAATCAATTAAATCATCAGCAATTTGGAATAATAATCCAATATTTGATCCTAGATTTTCAAAAAATTTAATTTCTTTTTTAGATTTATTCTTAACAATCGCAGGAGCCATACAACAAAAACTAAAAAGTTTTCCAGTTTTTTTAATTTCCATATCAATTATCTTTGATTTAGAAATTTTTTTTCTTTCAAAATTTAAATCTAAAAACTGCCCACCAGCTATTCCTAAATGACCTGAACACTCGGATAATTTTTTAATCAAATTAACTTTTTTTTTCTCATTTATCTTTAGATTTGAACTTGTTAAAATTTCGAACGCCATAGTTAAAAAAGAGTTTCCTGCTAACACAGCAGTAGACTCACCAAACTTTATATGGGTTGAAGGTTTTCCTCTTCTTAAACTATCGTTATCCATGCAGGGTAGATCGTCATGAATTAAAGAATAAGCATGGATGCATTCGACTGCAGATCCAATAGCAATCAATGTTTTATATTCTACTTCAAATAAAGAACCAATATCTAATAAAATTTTTGATCTAATTTTTTTACCCCCAGAAAATAATCCGTAATTCATTGCTGGGATTAATTCTGTTTTATTTTGTTTTTTAATGTAATTTTTCAAAAATTTATTTGTATCTTGAATTACTTTAAAAAGTTCATTTTTCATTTTTATTACTTATTATTTTTTGGATTTTTTGTTTTGTTTTTTCGTTGATTTTTTTTGAATTAATTTGAAATTTTCTTTCTATTATATTGTTTAATTTTAACAATTCTTGATATTTATTTATAGAATTTTGAAGATCTTTCTCTTTCTCTAATGACTCCAAAATACTATTTATATCATTAGTAAGCTCTTCTAATGATTGCGTATTATTATCATTTGGAAAATTTTTATCTTTCATATATTAGTAGTTATTAATACATGAAATTTAATCAATCAAATATCAAAAAAGCCAAAAAATACCTTGATAAAAATTACTGTATTGGTGTACCTACTGAGACAGTTTATGGTTTGGCAGCAAATGCATACTCAAATCAAGCAGTACAAAAAATATATAAACTTAAAAAAAGACCAAAATCGAATCCTTTAATTGTTCATTATTATGGGATTAATGATTTAAAAAAAGATTGTTTATTTAATAAAAATTTTCTTAAGTTATATAAAAAATTTTCTCCTGGGCCAATCACATATATTTTAAATTTAACAAAAAATTCTAAAATATCAAAAATTGTAACTAATAAAAAAAATAATTTAGCTGTTAGATTCCCTAAACACAAAATCTTTAGAAAATTATTACGAAAATTAGATTATCCTTTGGCTGCTCCTAGTGCAAATATTTCATCTAAATTAAGTGCCGTACAATCTTCAGATATAAAAGAAGACTTTGGTAATAAGATTAAATATATTCTAGATGGAGGCAAAAGTAATATAGGCCTTGAGTCAACTATAATTGATTTAAGAAAAAAACCAAAAATACTTAGATTGGGTGGCTTAGAAACTTCAAAAATAAAAAAAATTTTATCTACAAAAATTAGAATTAGTATAAATCCTAAAAAACAAATAGCACCAGGACAATCAAAACTCCATTATTCTCCAGGTATTCCATTAAAAATGAATTTCAAAAAAATTTTGAGAAAAAATATAAAAAAATCAATTATAAATGAAGCGTATGTCTTTATTAAAAGAAAAAAAAATAATCATTCTAATTTTTTTTATTTAAGTAAAAAGGGGGATTTGAGAGAAGCAGCCAAAAATTTATATACATGTTTAAGAAAAATTAAAAACAGAGGATATAAACAAATTTATGTAGAAAAAATTCCAAATTTTGGTTTAGGAAAAGCAATTAATGATAGATTAATCAAGGCTTCTAAATACTAATGAACAATTCAATTGAATTAATAAATCTATCAAAATCTTACAACGATAAAGTTGCAGTTAAAAATATAAGTTTTCAAGTAAAAGAAAATGAAATTATTGGACTTCTTGGTCCCAATGGATGTGGAAAAACTACTACAATTGCTATGATACTTGGATTGCTAAAACCAACTAATGGTAAAATACTAATAAATAATAAAGATATTGAGTTACATAAAATATCTTTATTACATAAAATGAATTTTATTTCTCCATATATTGAATTACCAAAAAAATTAACTGTTAAAGAAAATTTAATTGTTTATGGAAAGCTTTATGATGTAAAGAACTTATCAGATAGAATTGATCATCTTTGTAATGAATTAAGATTAAAAAACTTTTTAAACAAAATAACTGGGGAGCTTTCCTCAGGACAAAAAAATAGAGTTAGTTTAGCTAAAGCTTTTATTAATGATCCCAATATTTTATTATTAGACGAACCTACTGCTTCTTTAGACCCAGAAACAGGAGATTATGTAAGAACTTTTCTAGAAAATTATAAAAAAGAGAAAAAAATATCTATATTACTAGCTTCACACAATATGGATGAGGTTAAAAGATTATGTTCCTTTGTTTTAATGATGAAAAATGGAAAAATTATAGATAAAGGAAATCCCAATGAACTTATAAAAAAACATGGAAGAAAAAATTTAGAGGAAGTTTTTTTAAAGCTTACTAGGAGTAAAAATGAATTTTAATAGAATGTATGGTCTATTCTTAAGACATTTCTTCTTAATTAAAAGTTCTTTTCCAAGAATACTAGATCTTATTTATTGGCCATCAATACAAATAATTTTATGGGGTTTTATATCAAAATTTTTTTCTACATATAGTGATTATTATAATAATACTGTTGGGGTAATTCTTACCTGTGCAATCCTTTATGATTTTCTATTTAGATCGAGCATAAGTTTTAATATGTTATTTTTAGAAGAAATATGGAGTAGAAATTTTACAAATTTATTTATTGCTCCTGTAAAAATTGGTGAAATAATAATTGCTTTAATTTTTACTGCACTTGTAAGAACTTTAATTGGCTTGGTTCCAGCAATACTATTAACATCACCACTATTTGGAATTTCAATTTTAAATTTAGGAGTACCACTATTCTTTTTATTTTTAAGTCTTTATGTTTTTGGAATTACCTTGGGTTTATTTGTGTCGTCTGGACTACTAAGATTTGGACCTTCTTTTGAAAATATTGCTTGGTCTTCATTATTTTTATTAGCACCCCTAGGATGTATTTATTATCCTATTGAAATATTACCAGAAATATTTCAAATTTTGGCAAAATTACTTCCATTAGTTTATATTTTTGATGAAGCAAGAAGCATATTGGTTAATAATGTTGTTAATTATAACAATATTTTTCATGCTTTTTATTTAAATATTATATATTTAGTTATTGGTATATCTTTATTTTATTATTCTTTTTTTCAAGCAAGGAAAAAAGGCTCTTTAATAAATATGGGTGAATAAAATATGACTAGCTCATTTGAAATAAATGAAAATATTTTTAAAAAATTTTTTAAGAAGTTAATCTCTTATACTGGATATAAAATAATTAGAGAAAATAATTTTAATGATAGATCAAGACACAAAATACAAGAATGTAGTGAAGAAGATAATAAAAATCTTATTAAAGCTTTAGGTTATGCTTTATGTAACAAAGAAAATTTATGGTCACTAATTCAATCTGTCAAATATGTATCTGATAAAAAAATAGAAGGTGATTTTGTAGAGTGTGGAGTTTTTAGGGGTGGAAGTCTTGGAATTTTATCTCAATATGCAGAAAAATATTCTTTAAATTGTAAAATTTATGGTTTTGATACTTTCGAAGATGGATTTTCCTCTTCATCATTATCAGACAAAGATATTACGCTGCAAGGAGAAAAAGTCAAATTTAAGAAAACAGATAATAATTTTTATCCAACTGTTCAAGAGGTAAAAAATAATTTAAAAAATTTTTTTAACGAAGATAAATATTTTCCAAAATTAATTAAAGGTGATGTATTGCAAACTTTAAAAAATCCAGAAAATTTACCTGAAAAAATATCAATTCTTAGACTTGATACCGATTTATATTTAACAACTAAGCTGCAATTAGAGGTACTGTTCCCTAAACTTGTATCTGGTGGAATTTTACACATAGATGACTATGGAATATGTCCTGGTGTAAGAACTGCAGTTGATGAATATTTTGAAAATCAAAAAATATGGCTTCATAGAGTCGATTTTACATGTAGATTAATGATTAAAGATTAATTTGGTGCGCCTGCTAGGAGTCGAACCCAGAACCTCCTGATCCGAAGTCAGGCGCTCTATCCAGTTGAGCTACAAGCGCATTTAGTATTAATATTACATT
>MDTB01159685.1_pt1 | contig 12713 bp, 12 predicted proteins | sample 811161 | NCBI WGS metagenome assembly MDTB01 (sample SAMN05326650, study PRJNA326480) | marine metagenome | isolation source: seawater | place: Mediterranean Sea | collected 2009 | reverse complement strand
TAGTTGAATAAATTTTTTTTTTAAATTTTTAGCAAGTATTTAATAGGATTAAATGAAGTCAATCTCTAATTATATTAAAGAAACAAGATATTTATTAGGTGACGACTCTGTAGGTATATTTCATTTAGTTTTACTATTTATTCTTCTATCGAGCTTAGATTTGCTGGGTATAAGCCTTATACTTCCATTTGTAACTTTAATTATTAATCCTAATAATATTAGTGAGGTTCCAATTATTAGTAATTTTTTAGCTAATGTTCCAGAGGGTAAGTTATTTAATTATTTAGGCTTAGGACTTATTTTCGTATTTCTAATCAAATCAGTTTTAGGTATTTTAATAAATAGATATGTCACAATTTTTTGTTTTAAGAAAAGTGTGAATATTCGGACATCTTTAATGCGTTCTTATCAGCAACTTCCTTATTTAATCTATACGCTAAGGAACAGTTCTGAATATATTCATAATATAAATTTAGCAGATAAATTCGCTGGTCAAACTTTGGCCCCAATCCTCAAAATATTTAGTGAAGGAATTGTAATTATTGTAATAGTTACATTCTTGGCCTTTCAGGATTTAACCATATTGCTTCTTGTTGTAATTACTCTATTACCAATAGCTGTATTATATGATTTATATTTTAAACCATTACTTTTGTCTTACGGAAAAATATCAAATAAATCTTCAACAAAAATAGTAAAAAGTATTAATGAAGGAATAAGGGGTTTGAAAGAAATTCGTATACTAAAAAAAGAAAAATATTTTTTTAATCTTATGAGATCTTCTGCAAAGGAGTATGCAGACGTAAGTGTCAAATCTGAGATTATATCTGTATTGCCAAGATATTTAATGGAATTTATTTTAATATTTATATTTGTAACAGCAATTTTTATTTACTCCTTTAAATCGCAGGATATCATTAATTTTCTTCCAACCTTGTCTCTATTCGCAATCGCATCAATCAGACTAACCCCTGGTGTTAATCAAATCATAATCGGATTAAATAAAGTTAGATATTCAAGAGATGCTGTTAAACTTTTATACAGAGATCTAAATAATTTAGAGAGATATGGTGGCAAATCAGTAAATGAAAAAAGTGAATTCAATGAAGAATTTCAATCGTTGGTACTAAAAAATATAAGTTTTCAGTATCCATCCAGAAAAGACTTTATTTTTGAAAATGTAAATGTCTCAATCTCCAAAGGCGACTTCATTGGTATAGTAGGCCCATCTGGTTCAGGAAAATCTACATTTGTAAACTTACTACTAGGACTTATAAATCCAACAAATGGTGAAATTAAATTAAATAACGAGAAACTTGAAAAAAGAAATCTTTCAAAATTTAGTAATTATGTTGGCTATCTACCACAGGACGTTTTCTTGGTTGATGATACTATTATGAATAATATTGCGCTTGGAGTAAATAGCGAACTAATAGATAAAGAAAAAGTGCTATACTGTATTAAGCAAGTCAAATTAGATAAGTTAATTGAACAATTAAATGAAGGTATCTTTACATCAATTGGTGAAAATGGAGTCCAACTATCTGGAGGTCAAAAACAAAGAGTTGCAATAGCAAGAGCTATTTATTATGAGAAAGATATATTAATTTTAGACGAGTCAACAAGTGCATTAGATAACGAAACTGAAGCTGAAATTATGAAAGAGATAAATAGTTTAAAAGGCAAAAAAACAATTATTATGATAGCGCATAGAATGAGCTCATTATCAAGTTGTGATAAAATAATTAAGGTAGAAAACTCAAACGTTAATATTACGGATATTGATACTTTGAAAATTCAATAAAATTAGAAATTAATTATGAAACAGAATATATTAAGAAAAAAAATTAATATATATCTTCCAAAAACAATAGAATTCTCAGAGTTAATTACGCAATTAATTGCAGAAGATATCAGAAATATTAATAATCCAAGAATAATGTTAACTGGAGGGAACTCAATAAGACAATTATATAGATATTGGAATAGAAAAAATTGTTGGAATGAAGAAGTATATGACTATTTTTTTACAGATGAGAGATGCGTTCCAAAAGATAATATTTTAAGTAATTATAATATGACCATGAAAAATCTTTTTTTAAATATTGATACAAATAATCTTCATATAAACAGAATTGAAGGAGATGCCTCAGATATTGAAAAAGAGTGTCTGAGATATGCAAAATTAATTGAAAGTGGTATTGATTTATTATTACTGTCTGTCGGAGAAGATGGACATATTGCCTCAATCTTTCCCAATTCCACATTAGTTAATGAAAAGCAGGATTTTGTTTCATTTGATCTGGACTCAAATGGTTTAGGTAGAATATCAATAACACCTAAAGCAATTAATTTATGTAAATACAAATATTTAATCGCATTAGGAGAGAAGAAAGGAAGAATATTGTTTAATGCATTACAAAAAATAGATGATTGCAATTCTTACCCGGTAAACTTACTAGATGATGTAAACTGGATTTTAGATACAGAAGCAGAAGAAGCTATAAATTTGAGCTTACTGCATAAAAACGATCTGAATTTGTGTGTTAATTATGTTTAAAGTATTAATAACTACAGTTCCATTTGCCGAAAATAACGAAAATTTACTATTATTATTAGAACAAAATAAAATAGACTACTATATAAATCCACATAATAGAAAATTTACATATAGAGAACTGGAAGAGATAATTCCAAATTTTGATGGAGTAATAGCTGGAACAGATGTGTTTGATAATACAATTATAAGTAAAGGAAAAAAATTAAAATTAATTTCAAGAGTGGGAGTTGGAATTGAGAATATAGATTATGATGCATTGTCAAAAAATAATGTTAGATTAACTATTACTCCAGATATTCCTGCGCAGTCAATAGCAGAACTCACATTAGGAATGATGATTTCAATGCTGCGTAATGTTCATAAAATTAACTTGAATATGCACAGAGGAAAATGGGAAAGGCTCACTGGAAGGAATATTTCAGAGGTTATTATTGGTTTAATTGGCATGGGAAGAATAGGTACTAGGTTATATGGAATGCTTCAGAGTTTTAAGCCAAAAGGAATATATTTAAATGATATAGCCCTAGACAAAACTAAATTTAACTCACCAAATGTATTTTTTGGAGATATTGAAAAAATTTGTAAAGAATGTGATATAATATCGATACATACGCCATTAAACGAAACTACAAAAGATTTATTTAAATATCGAGAATTAATGATGATGAAAAATGATGCTGTACTTATAAATAATTCTCGAGGTGGAATAATTAATGAAGATGATTTACATAAAGTATTAAGTTCTAACCATTTATCAGCAGTTGGAATAGATGCATTTGAAAATGAGCCGTATAATGGTAAATTAAAAGAATTTGATAGATGCTTATTGACATCACATATTGGCTCTATGACAAAAGAATGCAGAAAACAAATGGAGCTTGAATGTGTAGAAAATATGATAAGCTTTTCAAAGCAAGGCATAATTAAAAATGAATTATTTTTAAACGATCATTAATGAGTAAAATAGTTGTTATTGGAGGCAGTGGGTTTCTGGGTTCGCATGTTGCGGATGCTTTGTCCTATAAAGGGCATGATGTTATAATTTTTGATAGCACTGATTCAAAATGGATTTCTAATAATCAAAAATTTTTTAAAGGAGATGTTACAAATCTTGCCGATATTGAAGAAGCCACTAAAGATGCTGATATTGTATATAACTTTGCTGCTATAGCTGATTTAACAGAAGGGATTAACAATCCCATAGAAACAGTGAAAATTAATATACTAGGCACAGTCAATATATTGAAAGCTTGTGAAACAAATAATATTAAAAGATTTATTTTCGCAAGTACTGTTTATGTAAATAGTAGGGAAGGTGGTTTTTATAGATGCTCAAAAAGTGCATGCGAAGATTATATTAAGGAATATAGTAAGCTCTATGGTTTAGATTATACAATTCTTAGGTATGGTTCTTTGTACGGTTTAAGGGCAGATACTAATAATGGATTGTTTAAAATTATCTCTGACACAATAAAATCTGGACAACTTAGTTATAGTGGAAACTCAGATGCAATAAGACAGTACATTCATGTAAGTGATGCATCAGAGGCCAGTTGCGATGTCATGCAAGATGAATTTAAGAATCAGACTTTAGTTCTTACAGGTCAAGAAACTATGAAAGTTAAAGAACTACTTTTAACCATCTCTGAAATTTTAGATTTGCCCTCAAAAGAAATAGAATTTAAGGACTCAAGTCAGATCGGTCACTATATAAGAACCCCATACACATATTCTGATAAATATGCAAAAAAATATATACCAAGAACTCATGTTGACTTGGGTCAGGGATTATTAGAAGTAATTGACTCAATTAAAAATGAAAATAATGAATAAATTTGAGAATATATTGAAAATAAGGAATTCACTATCTTCGGGTAAGGCAAGTATTGGTAGTTGGATGCAGTTTAACGACTCTAATGTAGCAGAAATAATGGGCCAAAGTGGATTTGATTGGGTTGCAGTAGATATGGAACACGGCACGGCAGATATAATTAACCTACCAGATATTTTTAGAGCAATAGAGTTAGGAGGAACTCTGCCTTTAGTAAGACTACCCTCGAGTGATTTAAATGTTTGTAGAAGGGTAATGGATGCAGGTTCTGGCGGGGTTATTATTCCCACAGTCGAAGATGCGGAACAATTAAAATCTATAATTAACTCATGTACGTGGCCTCCAACGGGTATTAGAGGAGTGGGATTTTCAAGAGCAAACATGTATGGCAAGAATTTTGACGAATATAAAAAATTTGCATCTGAACCTCTAATTATCGCTATGATAGAAAATGTAAAAGGACTTGAAAATCTTGAGGAGATTACTCAAACAAAAGGACTAGATGCAATTTTGATTGGCCCTTATGATCTCTCTGCTTCTTTAAATGTATTGGGCGATTTAGAGAATTCTAATTTAAAATCAAATATTAAAAATATACTTAAGATTTGTAAAGCAAATAAAATAGCTTGTGGAATACATGTTATAGAGCCTGACAAGAAAAAATTAGAGATAATGATTGCTGATGGCTTTTTGTTTATCCCTTATTCAATGGATTCAATGTTCATTAGAAAGAATATTGAATTAAACTAATTTAATCTTAGAAATCAATTTATGAATATAGTGGCAATAATTCCAGCAAGAATGGGAAGTTCTCGTTTTCCAGGTAAACCATTAAAGAAGATAAACGGTGTTCCAATGATAAGACATGTTTATGATCAAGTAAAAAATAATAATAATTTATTAACAACAATTGTTGCAACATGTGATCGTGAAATTGAAGAATATATACATTCTATTGACGGAAATGTGATTATGACTAGCTCTAAGCATGAGAGGGCTAGTGATCGGTGTGCAGAGGCTTTATTGATCTATGAGAAAAAACAACATATTAAAGTTGATATAGTGGTCATGGTTCAAGGAGATGAACCTATGATAAAATCAGAGATGATATCAGAAGCAATTAATCCGATGTTAAAAGATAGTACTATATTAGTCACTAACCTTTTAAGTAATATTAAAACTGAGAAAGAGTTTAAAAGTAGAAACTCTATAAAAGTAGTATGTGACAATAAGTCTAATGCTTTGTATTTTTCAAGAGAGCCAATACCTCACATGAAAACTTATAATATGAACTTTGTAAAAAAGCAGATCTGTGTAATTCCCTTTCGAAGAGATTTTTTAATTAAATATACAAATATGGATCCGACAGAATTAGAAGTATTAGAATCCGTAGATATGATGAGAGTCTTAGAACATGGATATCACGTAAAGATGGTTCCTACCAAATATGATACATTTGCTGTGGACACTCCTGAAGATTTGATTAATGTTGAAAAATTAATAAAGAGCTAAGTCTTATGGATTGTGGAGAATTTCAAATAAGAAATAAAGAGTATTATAAATCTTTCTCTAAAGTAAATTTTTTTAAGAAATTATTAGATAATAAAAATCAAAAATTCTCTGATATAATTATATTTGATGTAGGGGCCCATAAAGGGGAAAGCGCTAAATTCTTTAGCGAAGTTTTTCAAAAGCCAAAAATATATTGTTTTGAACCTAATCCTGAGGCTATTAAAGAAATAGAAAAAAATAATATTCAGAATACAAAAATTTTTCCTATTGCACTTAGTGACTATGAGGGCAACAGTACTTTTAACATACAAAATATTTCCCACCTTTCATCTTTAGTCAAGGTGAACAGAAACAGTGAAGACTCATTAGGCTACGCAACTAATGAAACACACAATGAAATAAATATAAAGGTAAAAAAAGGTGATAATGTTATCTTAGATGAAGGTGTTAATCATATTGATATACTAAAAATAGATGTTCAATCAAATGAGACCAAAACCCTTATAGGTTTTGAACACAGCTTGTCGATTATTAACTATATTATTGTTGAGATTTCTTTTTACGATTTTTATGAAAATAAGAGTTCCATTAAGGAAATTGAAATGGTTTTAAAAGACTTTCAATTATATGATATTTATGAAATTTCTAAAAATCCGAAGACACTTGGGACAGATTGGGCAACACTTATCTATAAAAATAAGAATATTTAAAAAATGTTACTTAATTACAAATCAATAATTTTTGATTGTGATGGAGTATTATTAAATTCTAATAATATCAAATCTCAAGCTTTTTTCGAGATTGGCAAGAATTTTGGAGAGGATAAAGGTAAGGCACTTTTAAATTACCATAGAGTAAATGGTGGTATTTCAAGAAATGAAAAATTTACTCACTTTATTACTAAAATACTTAATAAAGAATTTAATGAGAAAATTTATAATGATTTACTAAATCAGTATTCATCATATGTTTTTAACAAACTTCTAAGTTGTGAAGTTACTCACAATTTAGAGAATTTAAGGAAACTAGATAATAAAAAATGGTTCATTGTATCGGGAGGAAATGAAAATGAATTAATTAAAGTATTTAAAAAAAGACAAATGTTAGACTATTTTGATGGAGGTATTTATGGAAGCCCACGAAATAAAATTGAAATATTTAAAAATCTAATAGAGGACAAAAAAATATCTAATCCAGCAATTTATTTAGGAGATAGTAAATATGATTACTACGCATCAAAAGAATATGGAATAGATTTCACCTTTATATATAATTGGACTGAACTTAAAGAATGGAAGAAATTTTGTTTGTCTAATAAAATTAAATTTGTAAGAGAGGTTAAATGTCTTTTCTAAAAAAATTTTCTAAACTTATAGTAAAAATCAATAAGGCCATTAAAGAAAAAAGGTTCTCACATGCATTATATTCTAGACTAAAACCATACTTAATAGGGATCAGGTATATCTTTACTATAAGGCCTCACATTAAGGTTCATAATCCAACTTATGTTCAACCTAGCAAAGAGGTTAACGAGCTAAAAATAGTAGAAAGAGTATTTAAAAGTTTTAAATTAATGAAAGATAAGCAAAAAAAAGTTAATTCGCTTTATAAACCTTCAGAGCTTTGGGAAGAACAACTCACAAATAGCTATTCTTATTTTTACAGAGCTCTTCAAACAGATGATATTCAACCCTTTCACTATTTTTTGTCAAACTATGGATGTTGGAGAGAATATCATGGTATTTCTAATAATACTTTTATTCGTGAATTATCTGGTACGTATTTAGGAAGGAGATACTTGGAAAATAGTGTTTTTCACAATCAAATGAAATTCTGGAAATGGTATTACAATGATAAAAAAGATGTATCAAATTTAAATTTTTTTAAGCATGGAAATCAATCTGGAGCATATGTTAATGGGCAATTTATCTCTGTCAGTTCATTTTTTAATGAAATTAATGCATCTAATATTTATAGATTACTAAAAAATATTGACACCCCCAAGATAGCAGAGCTAGGTGCTGGCGATGGAAACTTTATATATTTTTTATTGAGAAAACTTAATAAATTTACATATATTAACTTTGATTTACCTGAAGTGTTATCGATATTGTCTTACAATTTTTTATTAGAGTGGCCAGATAAAAAATTTCTTTTATACGGAGAAAATGAATTTAATTCATTATCAACAAATAAATACGATTTTATTTTACAGCCATCTTGGGAAATTGAGAAATTAAGTAAGGACTCTGCAGATTTATTTATAAATAAAAATAGTTTAGGTGAAATGAGCGACGATGCTTGCAAAAATTTTGTGGAGCATATCTGTAAAGCTTCAAGGTATTTCTATCATATGAACCATGACAACTTTAGAAATGTTTATGTTGATGGTTCTCATGGTCTATTATCATCCGAATTCCCAATAACTTCAGATTTTTCTTTAATATATAGATATCCTGATCTCGGACACCTTTTACAAAGTGGAAGAATTGATTATTATATGGACATCTTCATACATTTATATAAAAAAAACTAGAACCTTTAAATACAACTAAGCAAAAAAACTTTCATGTGCGGAATTGCAGGAATCTTTGGTGAGTTTGATAACAAAGAGCATGAATTGAATAAAATGCTTAGCAACCTTGTTCATCGTGGACCAGATGATAAGGGTACCTTTGTCGATCATAATTGCGCTTTTGGTATGCGAAGATTGTCTATAAATGACTTAGTTGGTGGATCTCAACCATTATATAATAATTCAAAGTCTGTTATCGTTACTTATAATGGAGAAATTTATAATTCTAAAGAACTCAGAAATTTATTAATTTTGAAAGGATATAATCTTAATTCAAATTCTGACGGTGAAGTAATTCCTCACTTATACGATGAATTTGGTGAGAGAGTCTTCGATTATTTAGACGGGATGTTTGCTATCTCAATATGGGATCGAAATAAAAAAATCCTTTTTCTGGGCAGAGATACTGCAGGGGAAAAACCTCTCTATTATAGTAGAGGTAAAAATAACTTATTTATTTTTTCATCTGAAGTAAAAGCTTTTAAGAATACAAACTTGTGCTCCTTATCTTTTCGACATCAGTCTATGTGGGACTTTCCAACATTTTTATGGGTTCCGGAACCTTTTACAATATACAATGAGATTGAAGCTGTTCCGCCTGGAAACTATGCGAAAGTCTCAGGAAATCATTTTTCACTCAACCAAATCTTCCCTAATTATTTGAATGAAAATATTCGAGACGATCTTAAAAATGACTTATTAGGAGTCATAAGAAAGACCGTCGAGGATTCAGTTACTTCACGTCTCCTATCAGATGTTCCGCTTGGCTGTTTTTTGAGCGGTGGCCTTGATAGTACTATTGTATCAACAATAGCTTCAAAGCACCTACCTCACCTAAGTACATTCAATGTTTCATTTGAAAATGTGAAGGATCCATATCATGGAATGGCAGATGAATCGCAAGAAGCAGAAAATACGGCTAAGAGAATAGGATCTCATCATCATAAAATAAACGTAACGCAAGAATTGTTTTATAATGATCTAAAAAAATTCTCTTATTATGGAGATCAACCTTATGCCGTCTCATCTGGTTTAGGAATATTTTCTGTTTCAAGAGCAGCAAAAGAAAACGGCATTAAAGTTTTGCTATCAGGAGATGGTGCAGATGAATGTTTTGGAGGATATTCTTGGTATAAATACTTACCAAAAATAGAAAACAATTCTGAATTACAGTCTGTTGGTATATGTTCTTTTCAAGATACTGGAAAGTCAAAAAAACAAATTTTGAGTCAAATAAATTCTCTTTCTTCTGAGGAAAAGATATATTCGTTACATTATTATGCACATGAAATAGAGAAAGCTGAAATATTTACTGAAGATTTTAGGGATGAAAGCATTCGATCATCATTTCGTCATTTTTCTCATTTAAATGGTAAAATAAATCCAAAAAATATTATAAGAGATGACCGTAACTTTTACTTTCCTAATGAAATGCTAACTAAAATAGACCGCATGACAATGGCAAATTCTATAGAGGGCCGGGCCCCATTTGCATCCGCAAAAGTACTAGATTTATCTGATAAAATATCTTTTGAAAATATGATCAAGAAAGGACAATTAAAATGGTGTTTAAGAGAAGCTTTCAAAGATATTATTCCTTCAGATGTTATAAATAGAAAAAAACATGGCTTCAATGTTCCAATAGATAGATGGTTGAAGAATGAATGGAGTGATTTAGTCTCCCATACTTTTAGTAGCGATTCATACTTGACTAAAAATAATATCATAAAAAGAAATTCTTTAGAATCTGTGAAAAAACTGATCAATAATAAGCAAAGATTAAATGGTCATACAATATTTTCCTTTATTATGCTAAATATGTGGTTGGAAAATTAATGAATATAATAGCTGAGATAGGACAAAACCATAACGGGGATATGGCACTTGCCAAAGAGCTTGTAATACTCGCAAAAAAAAATGGAGCCGATGTAGCTAAGTTTCAATTATTTGACGCTAAATCCCTTTTCTCCAAAAAAGATAATCCTTGGTATGAGTACAATTTAAAAACAGAACTTTCCTATGATCAAATTAAAATGCTAAAGGATTTTTGTGATAGCCAAAAAATTGAATTTATGGCTTCCGTATTTGATGAAGAAAGGATTGGCTGGCTTGAAGAACTTGAAGTTGAAAGATATAAGATTGCCTCACGATCAATTTTTGATACAGACTTAATAGATGCAGTTCTAAAGACAAATAAGCCAACAATTATATCCCTTGGGTTATGGGATAAAGATGATCTTCCAAAGTTTATTGGTAATATTGAAGGGTATTTATATTGTATTTCAAAATATCCTACAAAACTTGATGAGCTTAACTTATCAAAAGTAAGCTTTGAGAAGTATATTGGCTTTAGTGACCATACAGTTGGAATAAATGCTTCGTGTTGTGCAATTGCTAGAGGAGCAAAGATCATTGAGAAACACTTTACTATTGATAAGGGCATGTATGGCCCTGATCATGGCTCGAGTATAACCCCAGTAGAGTTGGCGCAACTGAGAAAATTTTCTGATGATATAAGCCTATGTCTCTAAGTCCAAAATATTCTGTATATGTTGTATCTCATAACTATGGACACTTTGTGGAAAAAGCAATCAAAAGTGTCCTAAGTCAAACTGTTGATAATTGGGAGTTATTATTAATAAATGACAATTCATCTGATAATACTAAGGAGGTATTTAACAAGTATTCAGATGATAAAAGAATAAGAATTTTTGATACAAATGGCATTGGATTAAACGCTGTATGTAATCATGCATTAAATAATGCAATGGGAGAATATTTAATAAGACTAGATGGCGATGATTATTTTGATGAAAATATTTTATTGATTCTTGGAAATTATATGGAAAAAGATTCATCATTAGGAATAGTATATTCTGATTTTTTCTTAGTAGATGAAGATGGAAAGAAATTTTCATACGAATTTACAAGAAAAATTAAAAAAAATGAAAATGTATTAGAACCTCCGAATGGAGCATGCTGTTTAATTGATAGACAGAAATTAATTAGAATAGGGGGTTATAGTGAAGATTTAAAAGCACAAGATGGATTAGATCTATGGCTAAAGATGAAAGATAATTATAGGACAAAAAATGTGAATTTGCCTCTTTATTATTATAGAAGACATGGCAAAAATTTAACTGAGACCCCATATAAAATTATCAATGCAAGGCAAGAAATTAAAGATAGAAAAGCAAAACCATTATTAAAAAGTGTAGCACCAATAATAGCAGTCATTCCATGTAGAAAAAATTTTGATTTCGTTAAGAGTCTTTGGTCCCAAGAGATTCATGGTCAAACTTTACTAGAGCGTGATGTGCATACATGTATAAAATCTGATTATTTTAGTAAAATAATAATCACCTCAGATGAAAATATACCAGAAATTTATCCAAATATTCTTACTATTGATCCGCGTGTTTCATTCGAACTAAGAGAAAAAAACTTAACGTCAAAGTCCACAAAAATTGAGAAAACACTCAATCAGATTGCCTCAAAATATGATCCTAAATATGAGGGAATTATGCTTATGAGGTACATACAAACTCCATTTATCAATCATAAAACCTTAGAGGAAGCAATTAATAGTCTAGTCATCAGCAATAATGATTCTACAATGGCAGTAGAAAAAATAAGACATGAAATTTTTCAAAATAAAAATGAAGAATTAATACAACTAAATTCAAGCCTACTCGGAGAAATTAATGTTTCTGATTTTTACAGAGATTCAGCAACTTGTGTTGCTTTCAGAAGTAAGAATTTATTATCTGGTTATTTTAGAGGAAAGCAAATTCTTGGCTTTCCAGTATCGGCAGCAGAGAGCTTCTTCATAAATTCATTTCAGGACCTCGATATTGCAAGATATTCAGGATTATTGAATAAAGAAATAGAAATCTAGGCATATTCATTTTCTCTATGTATACAAACTATGATAAATTTGGAGTAATCATTTCATGCAGGTATAATTCCAAGAGGCTTCCTGGAAAGGCACTTTTAAAGTTTGGCAAATATTCAGCAATAAGTTTATTAATAAAACGTATTAAAAAAAGTAATTATATCAAAAATATTGTATTAGCTACTTCATTACAAAAAGAAGATAATCACATAGAGCTTGAGGCAAAAAAAAATAATATTTATATTTTTAGGGGAAGCCTCAATAATGTCTTGAATAGGTATGTTAAAGCTGCGCAATTTTATGGCATTGAGTATATTATAAGAGTAACAGGAGACTGCCC
>MDTB01031834.1_pt1 | contig 12713 bp, 11 predicted proteins | sample 811161 | NCBI WGS metagenome assembly MDTB01 (sample SAMN05326650, study PRJNA326480) | marine metagenome | isolation source: seawater | place: Mediterranean Sea | collected 2009 | reverse complement strand
TGATTGGTTTTTGTCTCGATTATTGATGCATATGCAGTTTTTGCATTTTCGTGACTACCAAATTTTTTTTTCAGATAATTAGTTCGCAACATACCAGATATTGGCATTTCAGGGTTAAGTTGAAATGGTTTCCAGATCACCTCGAAGTTTTCAACTAGATCGCTCTCGTACGCACGATACAACCATGTTTTCCCAATGAAGCACCAAGGACAGATTGGGTCGGAAAAAATTTCAATTTTTATCAATATTTCAGCTTCCAGATTCTTGGATAAATTATTGTATAGACCAAATAAAAATTTTTGATAGTCGAAAGTTATTCCATTGTTAATACGTGAATAAAACTATATCTAGGTATGATGAAGAGATAAAACTGGCAATTGAGAAAAATTTGTTTGAAAAGGAAAAACCTTATTTGACGGACTTAAGTATTAAAGCAACACAGAGTTCCAACAGAAATAAGTCTAAAAATTTATTATATTTAACAAGGCTTTATGAGTTTTTCATGCCGTATAAACTAGGCTTAATTTTTGCTACAACCGTTCTAATATTAACGGCTATTTTATCCTTACTATTACCGTTGGCGGTGCGCGGTATCGTTGATAGTTTTTCAAATGAATCTGCAAGTTTGACTAACAGATATTTTTTCATTGCCATTGTTATTGCTGGGTTTCTAGCTTTAGGGACAGCAGGGCGGTACTACTTGGTCACGAGACTCGGAGAGCGAATTGTGGCTGATATAAGGGTGGCAGTTTTTAGCCGAGTAATAAATATGAGTCCTGCATTCTTCGAAAAAATTTTAACAGGAGAAATATTATCAAGATTAACAACTGATACGACGCTTATACTTTCCGTTTTAAGTTCTTCTGTTTCTTTCGCTATGAGAAATGTATTGATTTTAATTGGTGGTTTGGGTTTTATGTTTTTTACGTCCGCTAGACTGACAGGATTAGCTTTTTTAATAGTTCCATTAATACTTCTCCCAATTTTATTTCTTGGTAATAAGTTACGCAAATTGAGTAGAGACAGCCAAGATAAAATTGCGGACTCTTCGGGCTTGGCATCCGAATTATTGTTAGCCGCGCAGACTGTTCAAGCAAATACCCATGAAAGTTTTTCGATACAGAAATTTTTTCGTATGATGGAGGATTCGTATATAATTGCAAAGCGTAGAATACTAGTAAGATCAATTCTAACGGCTATGTTAATATTTTTTGTGTTCACAGGGATTGTAATTGTTGTTTGGTTTGGAGCTTTAAATGTAAAAGATGGATTAATGACCCAGGGTGAATTGGTTCAATTTTTGATTTATTCAGTTCTTGTCGCGGGGAGTATCGCCGCCCTTTCGGAAACTTTTGGTGAATTGCAGCGAGCAGCGGGGGCTAGTGAAAGGCTAGTAGAAATCTTAGACATTGACGATACTGTGATGGAAATTGAGAACCCAGCAATTATGGATAACTCTTTAAATCGGTCAGTCTCTTTTCACAATATAACCTTTGCTTATCCCGCGAGACCCCAAGTTGACGTCATTAAAAACTTTAGTTTAGATATTAAAGCGGGGGAAACCATTGCGTTAGTTGGACCGTCTGGTTCCGGAAAAACAACTCTTTTTCAATTACTTTTACGATTTTATGAACCTCAATCGGGAGATATTTATCTTGATGAATATAATGCCTCAGTGGTTTCGAAGAAGAATCTACGAGAGAGTATTGCTTTGGTACCTCAAGTTCCTGTTATCTTTGGTATGACAGCAATGGATAATATTAGGTTAGGGCGCCCACATTCATCAGATGAAGAAATATTAGATGCTGCGAGTGCCGCAGATGCGAATGGATTTATCTCTGACTTGCCATTTGGCTATGATACTTTTGTCGGGGAAAAGGGGGTTATGCTCTCTGGAGGGCAAAGGCAGAGAATTGCGATCGCTCGAGCAGTGTTGAGGAATGCACCAATTTTACTGCTTGATGAGGCAACATCATCTTTGGACTCGGTTTCTGAAAAGTCAGTTCAGATTGCGGTTGAGAAATTGTCACGAAACCGGACTACAATAATAATTGCGCATCGACTGTCTACAGTTAAAAAAGCTGATCGAATTGTTGTGATGGATCTGGGTAAGATTGTTGATGTTGGTACCCATGACGAATTGATCTCGCGAGGTGGGCTTTATTCGAAACTTGCGGGCATTCAGTTAAGCTAATAGGTTGGTGATTTAGTTGCTATATTTAGACGATATATTTTGATTTATCTTTTCTTGATCAAAAATGAAAATAGCGCCATTATAAAATCTGATCGAATCTAATCAAGTGGAGAAAACTATGAAGAACTATGCAACGATTGCTGATAATCAGAGAATTGAAAGCGAAAAGTCACTTGATGAGCGTTTGGAAGCTAACAGTATTTATGCCCAGTTATGTAAAACAGCAGAGCGCTTTCCAGCGAATGATGCTCTGTCGTTCCAATTAAAGTCAGGTCCTAATGATCCGGCAGAAACTCTCTCTTGGGCGCAGCTAAAAATTGAGGTCACGAAGACCGCGAATGCATTGCGTTCTCTTAACATAGAAGAGTCTGACGTGGTAGCATACGTGCTTCCAAATTGTACAGAGGCGATTGTTTCGTTTTTGGGAGGATCAGCGACTGGCATAGTTTGTCCGATTAGTCCTCTTCTAAGCGCTGAACAAATGGCTGGGATACTGAAAGAGGTGAATGCGAAAGCTGTAATTTCATTGAAGGCATTTCCTAAAACGGATGTTGCCCAAAGAGTAAATGAAGCCTTAGCGATGGTTGATAATGTTAAAACTTTGATAGAAATTGATCTTAAACGATATCTTAAACCTCCGTTGTCTTGGTTAATTAATATTTTACGACCTAAGTTGACTCGATCACACTCTGCACGCGTTGTAGACTTTTATGAATTCATTAATCAATACGGCGAAGATATTACATCTTTTAAGGTATCTGAGGATGATAGGATAGCGGCGTGCTTTCATACTGGCGGAACTACGGGGACGCCAAAAATTGCCCAGCACAGTGTCCGTGGAATGCTTTATCAAGGGTGGGGTTTGTTAAATTCAATTGATTGGGATGAAAATGATAGCATGCTATGTCCATTGCCGATGTTCCACGTCTTTGCTGTATATCCGATGCTTATGACATGCGTAATGTCAGGGGCGCATATCATTTTCCCAACGCCGCAGGGTTATCGCGGTGAAGGAGTTTTTGAAAATTTCTGGAAATTAGTTGAGCGTTGGCGGGTTTCATTTTTTGTTATGGTTCCCACTGCAGCTTCAGCGCTTATGCAGGTTGATGTGGACTCTGACGTCTCTTCGTTGCGTTATGCCCTGTGTGGCTCTGCTCCATTGCCTAAAGATTTATTTAATAAGTTTGAACAATCAACTGGACTTCAAATTTTAGAGGGATATGGAATGACTGAGACAACCTGTTTAATATCCGGTTACCCTCCAGATGGAACAAAGAAAATTGGCTCTGTTGGAATACCTTTTCCTTACTGTGACGTAAAAATATTAAATGTAGGTGAGGATGGAAAAGTTTTGAGTGAATGCAAAACTGATGAGATAGGAGAAATTTGTGTTAACAATCCTGGAGTTTTAGTTGGAAAGACGTATACCGATGGCCGGAAAAATGAAAACGTTTTTGTGGATGGCACGCATTTTAGGACTGGCGATTTAGGTAAACTTGATAAAGACGGTTATTTGTGGATTACGGGTCGCGCAAAAGACCTGATTATTAGGGGTGGGCATAATGTGGACCCAGCGTTGATCGAAGATGCGTTAAGTGCGCACCCACAAGTGGCGATGGTCGGAGCAATCGGGCAACCGGACGTGCATCTAGGAGAAGTGCCGTGTGCTTATGTAGAACCAATGCAAGGCTCGCAAATTCATTCTGAGGAGCTTATGAATTTTGTCAAAGATAAACTTGATAATAAGTTAGCTATGCCTGTTTATATCGAAACTATCACAGAATTGCCAAAAACACCGGTTGGGAAAATATTTAAACCCGACCTCCGAAGGAAAGCGATTACCAGAGTGTTTAATTCTGAATTTCAGGATAAAAATATTCAGGCGTCTGTTGTTGATGTCATTGAGGATAAAGTGAACGGGCTTACTGCGGTGATTTCGGCAGAGAAAAATGTTAATGACGCAGTTATTTCAGGGTCATTAAATCAATTTATTGTACCCTGGAACCGATCAGAATAATTATCGACATTTTTCAATCATAAATTAAATTTATCATTTGGCTTAATTTTTGCAACAGAGATCCTTTTTAAAGAGGTTTGATGATGCCAGAGAAAATCGAGAAACTCGACAGTAACTTTCAAGCGGAAGTTATAGTCGAGATTGTCAATACCGCATTGAATTCAATGCAAAAACTTGGTCTTTCTTATGAAGACGCTTTAAATGGTATTTTAAGCCAAGTAGCCGTTCAAGTTGATGCAAAGGCTATGGCTCATGCCAGTAAGTTAAATGAGCAACTTCACGAAATTTATAGATCTTTAAATTCTTAAATTTGTAAATGCCAGGTATTACTTCTTAACAAGATTTTAGGTTCATTCTATTATTAAAATCGATTGGCTTGAAAATTGTAACAACTGTAAGTTGAAAATCAAAGTTTGATTAGTTGTCAACGCGTTGTTCAATTAATATCCTTTTGTTTTCTATCAGATCTTAATCGGGAACTTTTCTTTTAAGTTTATAGATTGCTTCCAATGAAAGTCGCATTAACCTGTTGATGCTAATTTCGATAGGTAATCTCCGTAGGCATTTTTACCAAAAAAGCGAGCTCTGGACATTAAATCGTCTTTTGAAATCCAATTATTGATGAAGGCCACTTCGTCGGGTGAGCCAATTTGTAATCCTTGTCGTTCAATGATCGTTTTCACAAAGCTACTAGCCTCTAAAAGAGATGTGTGGGTCCCTGTATCAAGCCATGCATATCCTCTACCGAAACGCTCTACAGTAAGAACACCGTCCGTTAAATAACTTTCCAGCAGGCTAGTGATTTCTAATTCTCCTCGAGAAGATGGTGTGATTTCTTTAGCTCGTATTGGAGCTGTTCCATCCACAAAATACAGACCAGTAACAGCAAAGTTAGATGGTGAATTTGTTGGTTTTTCAACTATTGATCGTACTGACCAATCGTTCTTAAAATCTACTACGCCGTAACGTTGAGGATCAGAAACGTGATAACCAAAAATTGTTGCGCCTTGTACTTTTTTTGAAATACCTTGTAAACGCTGGGATAAACCGTGCCCAAAAAATATATTATCGCCTAGTATCATGGCTGAAGGTGACCCAGATAAAAAATTTTCTGCCAATACAAATGCTTGCGCTAGCCCGTCTGGATTTGGTTGAATTTTATAACTGAGTGATAATCCCCACTGAGTTCCATCACCCAAAAAGTTTTGATAAATCGATAGATCTCGTGGTGTTGTTATAATAAGTATCTCACGAATTTTTGCAAGCATAAGAACGGTAAGAGGGTAGTAGATCATTGGTTTGTCGTAAATTGGAAGCAATTGCTTTGATAAACCCATTGTAAGAGGGTAAAGTCGCGTTCCAGATCCACCTGCTAAAATAATTCCTTTGCGGTCGTTCATTTTGTTCGCTTAATTTCAGTCAAAATATCTTTAAGACCCATAATCCAATCTGGTCGGGTAATACCAAAAGTTGTTTCTGTGTCTTTACAATTCAATTTTGAGTTAAGTGGTCGAGTTGCGGTCATAGGATAGTCGGACGTTAGAATTGGGATAGTAGTCAAATTGCGATTACGAAGTTCAAAAATCACTTTTGCGAACTCATACCGGCTAACATCTGGTTTTCCACTAAAATGATAGGTGCCTGATTTTCGTGGGTTATGAATGAGCTGATTGGCGATAGATATGCATGCTGAAGCGACGTCTTTTGCAGGAGTAGGACCTCCTACTTGATCGTTAACGATACTAAGCCTAGTATGAGAAGCAGATAATCTTAGCATAGTTTTAACAAAGTTATTACCCTTTTCAGAAATTACCCATGATGTTCGCAAAATAGCATGAATTACGTTACTGTCACGTATTAAATTTTCACCCAATAATTTACTGCGGCCGTAAGCATTTTGAGGTCCCGTGGTATCGGTTGGATACCGTGGTTCTGGTCCACTTCCATCAAAAACATAGTCGGTTGAAATGTGGACTAGTGGGATCCTCAGGTCTGCGCATGCTCGGGCCATTTTAGCTGGCGCTTTAGCATTTATTATATTGGCGAGTGCTTCATTTGTTTCTGACTGATCAACATTTGTGTAGGCTGCCGCATTGATTACTGCGTTAGGTTTCTCCCTGTAAATTATTTTAGCGCAATCATTTGGGTGAATAAAGTCCACTTGATTTCTTTCGACTGCCAATACACCCGGAAATTTGCTCAACTCACTTCCGACTTGTCCTGATTTGCCAAAAATAATAATCATAAACCGCCTATCTCTTATTGATGTCCGCTGTCAAGATGACTTTATCAATGGGCGCCACCAGCTTTCATTATCAACATACCAGTGAACAGTTTGATTTAAGCCTTGGTCTAACGAGACATTGGAATGCCAATTTAATTCATTATTAATTTTATTTGGATTGATAGCATAACGCTCGTCGTGTCCAGGGCGGTCTTTGACATGGGCAATAAGGTCTGCATAGGCACCTTTTTTTCGAGGTTTAATACTTTCTAATATTGAAGTGATTTTATGAACTAATTCTAAATTAGTAAGTTCATTCTCGGCGCCAATATTATAACTCGTTCCTACTTTGCCCTTTTTTATAACCGACAATAAGGCTTCTGCATGGTCCACAACGTATAACCAGTCACGAACATTGCGACCAGCACCATAAATAGGAATTTTTTTGTTGTTTAGCGCATTTAGAATAGTAACAGGAATAAGTTTTTCGGGGAACTGGTAGGGTCCAAAGTTATTTGAACTATTGGTGATAATAATTGGAAGACCATAGGTTTCCCTCCAAGCGCGTACAAGGTGATCCGAACTCGCTTTAGATGCTGAATAAGGATTTCGTGGATTGTAAGGTGTACTTTCAGTAAATTTTACTTGCGAATTTAATGGCAAACTGCCAAAAACTTCATCTGTACTTACGTGATGAAAACGAAAAGTATCTGGTTGCCCAAGTTCTTGCCAATATTTTCGAAAACTTTCCAGCATATTGTAAGTGCCTGAAATATTTGTTTCGACAAAATTTACAGAGGAATCGATCGATCGATCGACATGAGACTCAGCAGCTAAGTGCATGACTGAATCTGGTCTATATGAATTAAAAATTCTGCTAAGTAAGTTAATATCTCGAATATCACCTTTGATAAAGGTGTACCTCGGATTACTCTCTACTGACGTTAAATTGTTTAAACTTGCGGCATACGTAAGTGCGTCGAGGTTCACTATTTGATGGCCCTGTTTAACAGCCGCACGGATTACTGCAGATCCAATGAAACCAGATCCTCCTGTCACAAGAATTTTCATTAGCCAACTTCCCAATAAAATGGACTATCAATTTCGGATAAAAGCGGGGCCTTGGCGTCTTTTTCACTTATTAAAACTTCATCATAAGTGGGCCATTGAATTCGCAAATCTGGATCATTCCATCGTAGCGATTTTTCTGTTTCTGGAACATAATAATCGGAACATTTGTAAATTATCTCACTCTCAGGTTCCAGGGTTAAAAATCCATGGGCAAAGCCTTTTGGAATATAAAGTTGGCGCCCGTTTTGACTGCTGAGATGGTAACCATTCCACATACCATAGCTTGGACTTCCTTTTCGAATATCCACAACCACATCAAAAACCATTCCCTTTCCACATCTAACAAGTTTAGCTTGGGCGTGTGGAGGGGATTGAAAGTGAAGACCCCGCAACGTTCCAGTTTTTAACGAAACTGAGTGATTATCTTGAACAAAATTTAATTCCAAGTTTAAATCAAGAAAGTTTTGTTGTCGCCAAGTTTCAGCAAAAAAACCGCGATTGTCCATATGTCGTTTGGGCGTTAGGACTAAAATTTCTCCTTTAAAAATATTTTTCATCTTAACAAAACTTTAATTACAATATTAGTACTTTTACATGTTTCGGTAAAGATTCGGAATGGGAAGGCAGCTGAACGCATCAATTCACACTCTCGTTTACTTATTAAAATATTCGCACGGTAATGGAGTTTAAATTGCAAGCCAAGCAAAAAATATCCAAAAAAGTATTTTTTGATAAGTTTCAAACCACTTTTGTTTTTCATTTTGTAATTTTTCTTAAATTTTAATGACCTTTTCAATTTCGCCGTAAAGCGAAGTCTCGCTATGTGTGTTCTATTCAATATTGCTGTTGAACACTCAGTCTGTGGTAAGGATGATAATTAAAATGCAAATAACCGTCAGATAAATTCGATATGTCAGTTTTTAGCCAGATAAACCTCTTACTTATAGGCAAACCGTGAGTCAATTTTTGTTTAGGAGCGTGCGTTCTGAAGAAAAAATTCTTTCAATTTGCCCATAATATTGTTTTTTACAATATAGTAAATTCGCAGTAGTCGAAACTGAAGCATTGAGAATAAATTAAAAATGGTATGGAATCTGCAAACAAACTTTAATAACTTGATTTGACTTTTTTAGTTTTAACAATGACTGGCAAAACCTTATGAATAAATTTTCGATTGGTTCAAGATGTCAAGAACCTTCAAGTGAACAATTAGCAGTTATTGCTGAAGAATATAAAAACGGTTCTCTGATAACTGTAATGGCCCAGGTTGTTTATCTCCGCGGTAAGTTGCCAAAATCCAAAATGCTACTCAATTTCTTAGGGAGTTGTCATATAAAATTAGGTAATTCTGAAGCAGCGATTGAGAGTTACAAGTTAATTTTAGTAAATAGCCCCGATGATTTTAATGTTCATTTTACTCTAGCAAGTTTATATATGGATATCGGTAGTTTGGAAGAGGCACTCTTGAGTTTTGAGAGGGTGGTGGCTTTAAACCCATCGGATTCTGAAGCCCATAATAACCTTGGCACTTGTTGGCAAATGAAAAATGAGTTTGATAAGGCTATCGCATGCTATGACCGTGCATTAGGACTCGACCCAAATTTTGTTACAGCTCAGAACAATTTAAAGATTGCTGTACAAGCTAAAGCGGATAAGGACGATGGTATGATCAATAAAGCAAATTAATAAGAAATTAGATATCATATTGATGTTTCCTGCAATCGTTTTTAACCTAGGTAAAAAACTTTATCGCACTTTGTTTATTATGATTTTCTGGAAAAATTTTTGTGTTAGTCTCGAAATAAATCAGTATATAAGAGCTGGAAACGAATTTTGGTAACCAGTTCATTAGTAAAAAAATTACTTAAAAAAGTTTAAACCTTTAATTGACGGCATGTTTAAATAATTTTGTATATTTTGCCTAGAACATTAAGTATCGTTTTCGCAAAGTTATGTGTTCGTCGCAAAGTCTTTTGTTTATCCATTTTTATTCTTCGCTTCTTTTTATCGAACGCATCATCAATTATAGTTAGCATTTGTTCGCCAGTTTGAAATTGATTTTCCTCAATTAACTCTACCCTGTCATCACTTTTACCTGATATCAGCAAGCCGTCCATTTTTATTATTTCACACGTTCGAGGGAAAAGGGGTGTATCGAATTGTGTGCTTCCGAAATCCAGACAACATAACGCCTTTTGATAAAAATACCGTGGGACTACAGATGTAGAATGACATCTAGTTATAAATTTTTCCCAACCGTTGCCCCAAATACTCACATGATTTGCAAAATTTTCCGTTACTAATCGGACCATGTTTCTGCGCCGTTGTAGCGGAATATGAAGGCTCCACAAATGGTGGAAATGTAAAAAACCTTCCATGTTGTCTGGTTCAATCTTCACATTCAATTCCTGCAAGAATATTTCTTTTGAATTGGGGAAAAAGGTATCTTCTAAAAACTTTGTCTTGGAAAGGACGTTCGGGGGTAGGAGTGTTTCCCATGAAGAGTTCGGAACTCCTGCGTATACGATTTTGTCTTTGACAAGAGTTTCTTTATTATCGATGGCTGGGTCATAGGCATAATCATATGAAACTTTCTGAAAAGTAGTCTTTTGATTAATCCAAGTTTCTCTCAGTTGTCGACGATCTTTTGTAAGTAAATAATAATCATTTATGCCCAGTGGCTCAAACACACCACCCCAAAGACCATATTGTTCGAATTCTTTCAGTGAGGTTAAACACATAGACCACATTATAATTCTCCTATCTCTAAAGAATGCATTAATAGCCGTAACGGATTTTAATCCAAGACTGTTGATAGAGATAATGGGATGAGACAAAGGAATGTTTATAATTATGGCGTCTCGATTATGGGCATCTAAATTTTTTCTAAGTCGGTTAATATATTTTACGCCGAGAGATAGAATATCTAAATGAAATACAATATCTATCCGCTGATGTAGATGTTTGTCATTTGGGTTTTTAACGGTCCACAATACTTCGCAACCGAACTCGACCATAGAGGCTTGAATAGATCGATGGATGTCAATAGTGCCAAAGCCTGCAAGAAGAACCGATAGTCCCTTAAGTTGAGCGGGGTCGATTTGAGTTTGATCGCCATTCATGAATTAGGCTCCTTGAGATGGGAGGTTACTTTACAAAATTTGAGAAAACTCCGGGTATAAAGTTACAAAATACACACAACAATTTCAACAACCTAAGTTTGCAATTTTTTGTAAGCTTAAACGAATCCTGAAAAAAGATTGTCAGATCTTGGTTTTACTACTTGTTGAGTTAACGCACGTAAATATAAAACACGTCTGATCGGTAAATGCTCCGATGACAATGGCGCTATACATCAGGATTGAACTTCGAGTCTTATTCTTGCAAGGGCTGGAGGTGTACAACTAAATGACAACGATTTTTTGGTAAGCCCACTCTCTCTGGTGGTTGCCCCGCATTTTCTGACGGTTTTGGTATTAATTACAAACTAATTTTAAAAAAGTAATCTGAATTGCTTATTTTATAAATTAGATTTAAATAAGGTTTACCCAACCATTATATTCGTCAAAAACTTATTTAATAATCAGGGTATAGTTTCAACTCAGAATTAATCATTAATCTATAGAATTATCTTATGAAGATCCATTGGCTCTTCGCGACCCCTAATTTTATAATTTTTTATAACGCCGGTTTCTATTTTTTCATTTAATTGATTTTTAAGAGAGTCTGATATCAAAATTTGAGTATCATAATCTTTGCATGCATCACAAATTCTACTTGCAACATTTACCGTATCTCCAATCACAGCAAATTCCATTCTATCCTTGCTACCAACATTGCCGACAACACACCTTCCGTAATGAATACCAATTCTATGTTTTAAAACAATCTTTCCTTGTTCTGACCTTTCATTTTCCCAACCGCGCATAGCTATCTGCATGTCTCGAGCACAACTAAAAGCGTTTTGAGCGTCATTCCCTCGAGACATTGGTGTACCAAAAGTAGCCATAACTGCGTCACCAATGAATTTGTCTACTGTACCTAGGTTTTTGAAGATTGGTTCAATCATTTTTGTTTGATACTCTGACAAAAGTTCAAGGACTTCAGCTGGTTCTAATTTTTCCGCAATTTTTGTAAAACCAACTATATCGGTAAATAAAATTGCTATCATTTGAGTGTTTTCTGGCTTTATTGAAATATCAAGATCTAATTTCTCTATTTCTTGCCTAATTTCGGGCGAAAAGTATCGTCCTAGTTGGAAGTTAGTTTTTTCAACTTTAGAAACATCTTTAGTCAATTTAGATAGTAATAGCACCAGGCAAAAGCAAGCTATACATGTAAATATATAAATCTGACTATTAAATATTAAAAATATTTCATTTATCGCATATTTATCCTGGGAAACTAATTCAGGATCATCCGATACGTAGGTCCTTGGGTCTTTTATTGAAATATAAATTTCGCTTACAATTGCACCAAGATAAAAAATGCTCGAAATGAAAACGAAACTTGGTCGAAGAAACATGGCTGAAACTAAAACTAAAAAAGTTGGCAATAAAAAGGCATAGGATACTCCGAGTGCTGGAAACCCATCGCTTTTTGACGTATCAATTAAATATTGTTCGTTAAAGTCACCTAGATTTTTTTGTATCAGATAAAAAGCGAAAGGTACCAGGATAGTTGACCATGCGAAATATTCATAATTATTTTTGTTTGAAAAAAAATAAACTGATCCAATATAGAGGGCTAGAAACAAATTGGTTAATGTATCAATTTGATTTAGCAAGGGCATTTGATATGCAGGTAAAAGTATACATCTGACCAACGCCAGGATCGCCATAACTCCTAAAAATAGACCAGCAAGTTTTAAACCAGCTAACCGTTGGTTAAGTAAATGGTCGCTTATATCCATTTTGACTTTGCCTTAATGTTTCGTTTCAGTTACACTTTGTTAGGTTCAATATGCAAACTTAAAGCATCGTTGTCAAAGGCTGCCGAATTAACAGTGTAGTTGCATGCAAATATAAAATGAGCTGCTTCCGGCAATAAAAATGGTGCTGCAGGGGAGGATTGAACTCCCGACCTCGTCCTTACCAATGACGCGCTCTGCCACTGAGCTACTGCAGCTGTTTTACTTTGAATTTGTTTATTTATATTAATTCGTCCTTGATGCAAGCGCAATTTAAATCACTTGAACTATCTGGCAC
>MDTB01097192.1_pt1 | contig 12714 bp, 10 predicted proteins | sample 811161 | NCBI WGS metagenome assembly MDTB01 (sample SAMN05326650, study PRJNA326480) | marine metagenome | isolation source: seawater | place: Mediterranean Sea | collected 2009 | reverse complement strand
TGTGCAGCATATTGGTAGGAACAAAAAATAGATAAGATATATATTATATGTTTAATTAGCATAAATAAAGGTTGTTTAATAACAATTAAAGGTTTTTAAATAAAAAATATTTCTTCAAAATTAAGCTATTATTACAAAATCTATAATTCTGGCAAACTTAATATTTTATAGTTAACCGTGTTTAATGATTTATTTTAAAATGTTCATAAAATTAATCGGAAAAAACAGCTAACTAAACGTATAATTTCACACTTTTGTGCAAAAATTAACCAATGTCAAAAGTTCATAATTACAGCGCTGGCCCATGCATTCTGCCTAATGAGGTTTTTAAAGAAGCCGCCGATAGTATTTTAAATTTCAATAATCTTGATTTATCATTAATTGAAATATCTCACAGGAGTAAAGATTTCGTAGCGGTAATGGAAGAAGCTCGAAGCCTAGTCAGAGAAATTCTTGATGTCCCAGATGATTATGAAGTATTATTTTTACAAGGTGGAGCAAGTTTAGGATTTTTAACTGCTGCTTACAATATGATGGGAAAAAATAAAACAGGAGGTTATTTAGTCACTGGATCTTGGGCTAAGAAAGCTGCTAAAGAAGCAAAATTCATGGGTCATTCAGTTACACTTGCCTCATCAGAAGACAAAAACTTCAACTACATTCCTAAAGACTATGAAGTTCAAAGCAATCTTGACTATTTTCATGTAACATCGAACAATACCATTTTTGGCACTCAAATAAAAGATTTTTACAATGGTGAAGTTCCTTTAGTATGTGACATGTCATCAGATATTTTTTCAAGAAAAATAAACATTACTGATTTTGATTTAATTTATGCTGGAGCTCAAAAAAATATGGGACCAGCCGGAACTACACTTTATATTTTTAAAAAAGAAATTTTAGGTAAAAGTTCTGTCCCAATTCCAACCATGTTAGACCTCAAAACTCATGCAGACAAAGACTCTATGTTCAATACCCCACCAGTATTTCCCATATATGCGTCAATGTTAACTTTAAGATGGCTAAAAAACAACGGAGGAGTTGAAAGTATTGAATTGAAAAATCAAAATAAGGCAGATCTTATTTATAATGAAATTGATCGAAATTCATTATTCTCAGGAACTGCAAATAAAGAAGACAGAAGTAATATGAATGCAACATTTGCTCTGAACAACGAAAGTGATAAAGACGAATTTGATCAAATGTTGGTTGACGCTAATATTAGTGGACTTAAAGGTCACCGATCAGTTGGTGGTTATAGAGCTTCTATGTATAACGCATTACCAATTGAAAGTGTCCAAGTTTTGGTTGATGTAATGAAAGAATTAGAAAATAAAAAAGCATAAAATGAAAGTATTAGCAAACGATGGAATTTCAAAATCAGGAATTGACCATCTGGAATCAAATGGATTTACAGTAATTACAAATAAAGTAGAACAAGAAAATCTAGTTGATTATATAAATAATGAAAGCGTTGAAGTAGTTTTAGTTAGAAGCGCTACCCAAGTTAGAAAAGACATTGTTGATAATTGTCCGTCTGTTAAAATTATCGGAAGAGGAGGTGTAGGTATGGATAATATTGATGTTGAATATGCTAAAGAGAAAGGTTTATTAGTAATAAATACCCCAGCTGCATCCTCTCAATCTGTAGCAGAGTTGGTAATGGCTCATCTTTTTAACATATCTCGTTATGTATATGATTCTAACCGTGAAATGCCAAATAGTGGTCATGATAACTTTAAAGTATTAAAAAAGAAATATGCTAAAGGAATTGAATTAAGAGGTAAAACCATTGGGATTATAGGATTTGGAAGAATTGGACAATATACAGCAAAATATGCTTTAGGAGCTGGAATGAAAGTGGTTGCTTATGATCCATTTATTGAAAGTGCAGATTTAGACATAGATATAGCGGATCAATCATTTTCAGTAAATATCAAGACCCAATCTCTTGACAATTTGCTCTCCGGCTCTGACTATATTTCACTTCATGTTCCTATGCCTTCTGATGGAAAAGCAGTATTGAGTACTAATGAATTCAATAAAATGAAAGATGGAGTCAGAATTGTAAATGCTGCAAGAGGTGGTGTAATTGATGAAGATGACTTGATAGCAGCAATCAATAGTAATAAAGTAGCTGCTGCTGCCTTAGATGTTTTTGTTGGGGAGCCTTCACCAAGAGAAGATTTACTATCTAATCAAAAAATCTCACTAACACCTCATATTGGAGCTGCTACCAACGAGGCTCAAGATAGAATTGGAGTTGAGCTAGCAGATAAAATTATTGCTTTCTACAACCAATAATTTTTGGTAAATTGCCTAAATGGCGAAAATAATTCCGTTCAATGCAATAAGACCGGTGAGAGATAAAGCTCATCTTATTTCTTCAAGGCCCTATTTTACTTACAAAAAAAATATTCTTAAGGCAAAGCTTGAAAGTAATAGTTTTTCATTTTTACATGTAATTAATCCAGAGTTTAGAAAAGGCGACAAAACTAAACCAAACTCAATTGAACGATTTCAGGCAGTTTCTGAAAAGTACATTGATTTTAAAAAGAAAAACTATTTCAAAAAAGAAGAAAAATCCTGTCTTTATCTATACAGACAAACCTCAAGCCACGGTATTTATAATGGAATAATAGCAGGAGCATCAGTTGATGATTACCAAAAAAATAAAATTAAAAAGCACGAAAATACCTTAATTAGTAGAGAGAAACTATTTGAAAAATACCTTGACGTTTGTAATTTCCATGCTGAACCTGTTCTTTTAACTTATAATAGTACGCCAAAAATAAAACAGATTTATAAAAATATTGTTAAGCAAAGGGCCGAATATGAATTCACCACTACTGACCAAAAAAAACATGAATTGTGGGTAATCAAAAATGTACAAACAATTGAAAAGATCACCAAAGAATTTGAAATTATAGATGATATTTATATTGCAGATGGTCATCACAGAGCCGCATCCTCATCTCTCTACCACAATAACAACAAAAAAAATAAGTTAAGTGGTTATTTCCTCTCGCTTTTTATAGATAAAAAAGACATTAAAATATTTGAATTCAATAGGTTCATCAATGACATTTCTCCACTTAGAGCTAATGATTTATTAACTGAACTAAAAACAGATTTTAATATTTCCAAACCATCTAAAAAACATGTTAGTCCTAGAAACAAAAAGGAAGTAAGTATTTATATTGATAATCAATGGTATATTATTGAAATCAAAGAAAAAATATTAAAAAAATTAAGCTATAAGCAACAATTGAATAGTCAAATTGTTTCTGACCTTATTTTAAAACCCATTTTAAAAATTAAAGATTTAAGAAAAGATAAAAGGGTAGAGTTTATAAGTGGTGAACTCCCGATTAAAAACATAACCAATAAGGTTAAAAACACACCAAACAGCCTTGCCTTTTGTTTATTTCCTCATAATATTGAGGAGATAATAAAAATAGCCGACAACTCTGATACTATGCCACCTAAGAGCACATGGATAGAACCAAAACTAAGAAGTGCTATTACAATTTATGAGTACTAATTAATAACCTCTTTGACTTTATCAGCTGCTTCTTTAAGAGTAATTGCAGAATGAACATTTAAACCAGAATTATCAATAATTGATTTTGCCTCAATTGCATTCGTTCCTTGCAATCTAACAATAATTGGAACAGGTATATTCCCAATACTTTTATAAGCTTGAACAATTCCATTTGCAACTCGATCACATCTTACAATACCTCCAAAAATATTGACAAGAATACCTTTCACATTGTCATCTTTTAGAATAATATTAAAAGCCTTTTCAACCCTATCAGCGTCAGCTGTACCACCAACATCTAAAAAGTTAGCTGGTTCACCTCCACTTTGTTTAATTATATCCATGGTCGCCATTGCTAATCCAGCTCCATTAACCATACATCCAACATTACCGTCAAGATTTACAAAATTTAAACCTGCTTCATCAGCTTCAACATCAATGGGATCTTCCTCCGAAAAATCTCTCATGGCTGCATAATCTTTATGTCTGAATAACGCATTACCATCTAAAGATACTTTTGCATCAACTGCAAGGATTCGATCATCGCAAGTTCTTAGAACAGGATTAATTTCAAATAAAGAAGCATCGCATCCTTCGTAAGCAGCATACAATGAACTAACAAATTTTACCATTTGTTTGAAAGACTTGCCGCTTAATCCTAAATTAAAAGCTACTTTTCTACACTGGAATCCAGTAATACCCACCTTTGGATCAATTTCTTCTTTATGAATGAGATGTGGCGTTTTTTCAGCAACTTCCTCAATATTCATTCCGCCTTCAGTAGAATACATTATAATATTTCTTCCAGTTTCTCTGTTTAAAAGAACAGACATGTAAAACTCACTTGTTTTATCAAAATCAGGGGCATAAGCATCTTCAGCTATTAAAACCTTACTCACTTTTTTTCCTTTTTCGGATGTTTGAGCAGTTACCAAATGACCTCCTAGGATTCCGTTTACTTTCCCCTCTATTTCATCTATTCCTTTTGCAATAGTTACCCCGTTAGCACCGGTTTCTGTAACTTTACCTTTTCCACGACCACCAGCATGAATTTGAGCTTTAACTACAAACCACTCCGTACCGGTTTCTTCTTTTAGTTGATTGGCTGCATCTAAAGCTTCAGCAACGCTGTGGGCAACTTTACCTTCTTGGATGGCAACTCCGTAACTTTTTAAAATTGATTTTCCCTGATATTCGTGAAGATTCATTTTGTATGGATTAAATTTTTAGTAAATGTAAAAATTTGAATAACTATCGTACTTATTGAAAGTAATTAATTTTAAACTAATCATAAAAAATGCAGTTTTAACTTTACATATTAATAAAGTAATTACTTTTGATTGATATGTTGATTGTTAAAAACATAGAAAAATATTATGGAGAACTGAACGTTTTAAAGGGAATTAATCTTTCTTTTAGTCAGGGAGAAATCGCATCTATCGTTGGTAAAAGTGGAGCCGGAAAAACTACTCTTTTGCAAATAATAGGAACATTAGAAACCCCATCCAAAGGTTCTGTAATTTACAACAATGAAAATGTATTTGAATTAAATAAAAATGAGTTAGCTAATTTTAGAAACAAGCACATCGGATTCGTTTTTCAATTTCATCATTTACTTCCTGAATTTACAGCTCTTGAAAATATATGTATGCCAGCATTAATTGGAAAAATACCCTTTAAAAAAGCTAAAGAAAAAGCAAGATATTTACTTGATATGCTTGAAGTTAATAATAGAGAAAATCACAAACCCAATGAGCTTTCTGGTGGAGAACAGCAAAGAGTAAGTGTTGCAAGATCATTAATGAATGATCCTAAAATTATTTTAGCAGACGAGCCAAGTGGTAATTTGGATTCCAGAACAGCAAATGAACTTCATGAACTTTTTTTTAAACTGAGAGAAGAAAATAATCAAACATTCATCATTGTAACTCACAATAACAAACTTGCTGATTTAGCTGATAGAAAAATCACAATGAATGATGGGGAAATAAAAACCTAAAAAGATGGACAGGACATCGCCCTGAGTGTCTGTTTTTTTGGCTTGCAGTACATTTTCAGCGCTAATGAAACTTCATGTGATCCTCCTGAATATATGGAAAGCTGAGAGGTGGTAATATCATAACTATAACCCAATCTAAGTATATTGGTTTCTAAGCCCAAAGTAACTATGAAAGAATCACCACTAAACTTACTTAAGTCTGGGTGCAAACGATACCAACCGCCTATAACATAAACCCCTTTCTTGTAATATACACCTAGATTTAATTGTTGAAACTCTCCTTGTCTGGAATAAATAAAATTTGGAGACAGTGATTCTTTTTTCTTTGTCGGAGTATATAACGATGTATTTCCAAGTAAAATTTCTGTTCCACCATGTACGGTATAACGTCTGTATAAAACTTCATTACTTGCAGTTGGTGAAGCAGATTGTAAAAAAGTAAGTGTTGGCTCGGATAAATGATGAGCTGCAAAACCCAAGTAGAATTTATCAGAATAACCAATAATACCAGCAGAAAAATCAAATTTATTCACTGGACTTGCAGAAATAACATCATTTGTAGAGAAAACGAAACCTCTTCTAGGATGAATCATATCACTAAAAGTTAAATTTCCTCTATCAACTGATTTTTGAATAAATGTGGTTTGAATACCATAATTTACTGTAAAAGTTCTTGAAACATGCTGATGATAAGCATAGGAAAAACTTACTTCATTTGACTTTAAGGTTTTGGCAACTTGATCGCTCAAAAAAATCAAACCAAATCCTCCATTAAGTCCTTGAAGACCTTGGTCATAAGTTACTGAAGTAGTAATGAAATTCCCAGAAAACCCAGGCCATTGATCTCTGTAATTAGAGACTATTCTTGGGCATTTATTACTTCCAGAAAAAGCTGGATTTAAATATACTGGATTGGAGTAAAATTGAGTAAAAACAGGGTCTTGAGCATGAATAGAAGATGAAGCAATAATCAATGTAAAAAAGAAATTAAAGCAAAAGTTATAGAAAACTTTATCAAAAATTTGAAGACTTTTAAACATGTAATCTTATACTCAAAAAAATATATTAAGGTTATACTCCCTCTAATTTAACAATAATTAATTGAATAAAATTAACATAGGATAATAATTGAAATGGAATTTAATGTCTTTTATTTGAATTTATTAGCAATTACAATTATATTTATATTTGTGTCAAAGCAACGTAAATTAATAAATTTAATTCCTTAAAATTTACCATTATGAGTGAACATGCCTGGCTTAAAAGCTATCCAAGTTTTGTAACCCCTACTGTAAGCCTTGATGGCTATCAAAATATTGTTGAAATATTTGATGAATCAGTTTCTAAATTTGGCCCACAAGTGGCTTATACCAACATGGGTGTTACACTTACATTTAACGAGGTTTCTGCTCATGTTGATGCGCTAGTTCATTTCCTTCAGAACAAAACTAATTTAAAGAAAGGGGATAGAATTGCATTACAAATGCCCAACCTTTTACAATTTCCAATCACCATTTTCGCATGTCTTAAAGCTGGATTAGTTATTGTAAATACCAACCCATTATATACTTCCGAAGAAATGCGTCATCAATACAAAGACTCTGGCGCCAAGGCAATTATTATTTTAGAAAATTTCGCCTCAAACTTAGAAAAGATTCTTCCTGATACCAGTATCGAAACTGTGATAACCACTACAATTGGAGATATGCTTGGTGGTCTTAAAGGAGCGATTACTAATTTGGTTGTTCGTAGGGTCAAAAAAATGGTTCCTTCATTCAATATCAAAAATTCACTTTCTTTAAAAGCTATTTTAAATGAAAATAGTGGCAAAAAAGGATCTCCTGTTGCATTAACTCAAAAAGACAATGCCTTTCTTCAGTATACTGGAGGAACAACTGGCGTTTCAAAAGGAGCCCAACTTTCCCATGGGAATTTGTGTGCAAATGTTCAACAGGTAGAGGCTTGGATTGACGAAAAGTTCAGCGATGGACAAGAAACAATCATTACTGCTCTGCCAATGTATCATATATTCGCATTGACAGCCAACTGCATAGTATTTTTTAGATATGGAGCTAAAAATGTTTTAATTACTAATCCTCGTGATATGAAGGCCTTTTGTAAAGACCTAAAGAAAAACCCATTTTCTATAATAACTGGTGTAAATACTTTATTTATTGGTTTACTTAACCAAAGTGCTTTCAAAGATTTAGACTTTAGCCAACTCAAAATGGCATTGGGTGGCGGCATGTCAGTTCAAGATGCTGTTGCGAAAGAATGGGAAGAACTAACTGATAGCCCTTTACTCGAGGCTTATGGACTTTCTGAAACAAGTCCTGCAGCTACAATTAACCCTGTTGATGGCAGTCACAGAAGGGGTTCTATTGGACTTCCATTACCTAATACAGATATTAAGATTTTTGATGACGAAAGAAAAGAAGTTGCTCAAGGAGAACCTGGAGAAATTGGTATTAAAGGCCCACAGGTTATGCAAGGATATTGGGAACGTCCGGATGAAACCGCCAATTGTATGCATGGTGATTATTTCTTAACAGGTGATATTGGAGTTATGGATGAAGACGGCTTTTTTAAAATAGTAGATCGGAAAAAAGAAATGGTTTTAGTCTCGGGTTTTAATGTATACCCCAACGAAGTTGAAAAAGCAATATCAGAACATGAAAAAGTACTTGAAGTTGGTGTATGTGGTGGTAAAAATGAAGATGGGACAGAGTTTGTTCAGGCATTTGTAGTAAAGCGAGATAATTCTCTCACTAAAGAAGAAGTAATCGCTCATTGCAGAGAAAACCTTACAAATTACAAGGTGCCAAAAGTGGTTCATTTTAGAGATGAACTTCCTAAGTCAAATGTGGGCAAAATTCTTCGAAGACTTTTAAAATAATATCACTAATGCATCATTATAAGATTAAACCAAAAATTGGATTGGGAGATATTCCGTTCAACTCCTCAATTGACGAATTCATTAAAATTCTTGGAAAACCTAACGAAGATGAAACCATTGAGGAAGAAAATGAGAAATACAAATCAAGAATATTACATTACGATGAATATGGTCTGTCAGCTTCTTTTGATGAAGAAAGTAATTGGGAATTAACAAGTATTGCTGTGAGTGAAGAAGAGTTTCATATCGATGGACACTTCTTTATTGGTTTAAATAAAGCTGATTTTTCAAATAAAATAAATGAATTAAATTTTGGAGATTTTGACAAGGAAGTTTTCCAAGAGGACGATTACACCTCAACTATTTATCATTTTGGTAATCTTCACCTTACTTTTTGGTTTGAAAATGATGAACTTCAAGAAATACAGTGGGGAATTTAAGTCTGAATGACACCTGTTTTGTAAGGTTTTATTTCTGAATTTTGATTTGCTGCCGCTATTCCCATAGAAATCCATTTTCTAGTTTCTAAAGGATCAATAATTGCATCTATCCACATTCGAGCAGCAGCATAATATGGTGATGTTTGTTGATCATATTTTGATTTGATAAAATCATACATTTCCTGTTCCTTCTTTTTATCGATAGCCTCCCCTTTTGCTTTAAGTGATGCCACTTCAATTTGTAAAAGTACTTTGGCAGCTTGAGCTCCTCCCATCACTGCTATTTCAGCAGTAGGCCAACCTATTATTAATCTGGGATCATATGCTTTTCCACACATAGCGTAATTACCAGCACCATATGAATTTCCTGTTACAATTGTAAACTTTGGTACAACAGAGTTAGCCATAGCATTGACCATTTTAGCTCCATCCTTGATTATTCCACCATGTTCAGATCTGCTACCAACCATAAACCCGCTCACGTCTTGTAAAAAAATCAATGGGATTTTCTTTTGATTACAGTTCATTATGAATCTTGCAGATTTGTCAGCACTATCGCTATAAATTACTCCCCCCAATTGCATTTCTCCTTTTTTTGTTTTGACCACTTTTCTTTGATTAGCCACAATTCCAACTGACCAACCATCTACTCTTGCGTAGGCACAAATAATAGTCTTACCATAGTCCGCTTTATATTCTGTAAACTCAGAATTATCTACAAAAAGTTTAATAATATTTTTGACGTCGTAGTTTTTAGTACGAACAACTGGAAATGAGCCATGAATCTTTGCTGAATTCAAAGGAGGTAATGAATTCTTTCTATTAAAACCAGCTGGGGAAGAAATTCCAATTTGATCGATCATTTTTCTTATTGTTTTGAGACATGTTTGATCATCTGGTGATTTATAATCAATTACCCCACTAATTTCACAATGAGTAGTTGCCCCACCTAATGTTTCATTATCAATCACCTCACCTATTGCAGCCTTTACTAGATAAGATCCAGCTAAAAATATACTACCAGTCTTATCAACAATTAGTGATTCATCACTCATTATTGGCAAATAGGCTCCACCTGCAACGCAGCTACCCATCACTGCAGCAATTTGAGTAACTCCTAAAGCACTCAATTGTGCATTATTTCTAAATATTCTTCCAAAATGTTCTTTATCTGGGAATATTTCATCTTGCATTGGTAAATAAACACCAGCACTGTCAACTAAGTATATAATTGGAATTCTATTTTCAAGTGCAATTTCTTGAGCTCTTAAATTCTTTTTTCCGGTAATTGGAAACCAAGCACCAGCCTTAACTGTGGCATCATTAGCAACAACAATACACATACGTCCACTTATAAAACCCATTACCACTACCACTCCGCCAGATGGGCATCCACCATGATCTTCATACATTTGATAACCAGCTAATGCACCAATCTCAATTCTTTCTGAATTTTTATCCAAAAGTAGATCAACTCTCTCTCTTGCTGTTAATTTTCCTTTGGCATGGTGTTTTTCAATCTTTTTTTTGCCTCCTCCAACATAAACTTCATGCAAACGCTTGTTTAGTTTTGAAATTTTCAATTTCATTTGATCTTCATTTTTATTAAAAGACAAATCTTGTTGAGAACCACGCATAGTGTTTAATTAAATTATTAATTAAGCTAATATAAGTAAATCAGAAATTTGGACTAACTCATTTAAGTTATATTTGGGTTAAAAATTTAAATGAAAATTGGAATTGTTCTCTACCCTACTTTTGGTGGAAGCGGTATTGTCGCTACTGAACTAGGAAAAGCACTTTCGCTTAAAGGTCATCAAGTACATTTTATTACTTATAGCCACCCGGTTAAATTAGGAGAACTCAGAAAAAACATCTTCTATCATGAGGTAAGAACTTCGGATTATCCTCTTTTCGATTACACCCCATATGAACAAGTTTTAACAAGCAAACTCGTAGATGTAGTAAAGTATGAAAAACTTGATATACTACACGTTCACTATGCCATTCCACATGCATCTGCTGCCTATATGGCTCAACAAATATTAAAATCTCAAGGTGTAAATATTCCTTTTATTACAACACTTCATGGCACTGATATTACACTTGTTGGCAAAGACCCTTCGTTTGAACCTGTAATTACGTTTTCCATCAATCAATCCAACAAAGTAACTGCAGTTTCAAATAGCTTAAAGGAAGAAACATTAGCATTATTTCCAATTGAAAAAGAAATTGATGTTATTCCGAATTTTATAAATGTTGAAGATTACAAATTGGACAATAATAGCTTTTACAAAAAAAGGTATGCACCTGAAAACGAAAAAGTATTATGTCACATTTCAAATTTTAGAAAAGTAAAAAGAATTGATGATGTCCTAAAAGTATTCAACAACATATCACCCAAAATAAATTCTAAATTAATATTAGTTGGTGATGGACCAGAAAGACCAAAAATTGAAAGAATTGCCAGAAAGTCTCCTTTTTTTAATAATATTTTCTTTCTAGGCAACTTAAAATCAACTAAAGAAATTTTGAATATTTCTGACCTATTTATTTTGCCTTCTTCAACTGAAAGTTTTGGATTAGCAGCACTTGAAGCAATGGCAAGTGGTGTGCCTGTAGTGGCAAGTAACTCTGGCGGAATTCCTGAAGTAGTTACCCACCAAAAAAGTGGCCTTTTGAATAATGTCGCTGATATCAATCAAATGACTCAAAACACCCTTGAAATACTTTCAAATGAAAATTCTCTAAAAAAGTACAAGTTGGGAGCTATAGAAAATGCCAAGGATTTTGATATTAAAGCTATTTTGCCTAAATATGAAAAATTGTACGCTGATTGTATTGAAAGTTATCTCATCAATTGAATAGAGACACCTTCTTTTATAATATTAGGTTCAAAATCACCCAGTTGTGAGTTAAAAGTTTTACCAAAAGTACCATCAATTACAACATAATAAGAACCTTCATCACACTGCTTTCCTGTGTCTTTATCCCCATTCCATTTATTGCCATTCCATTCAAAGTTTGGGTCAGTAGAATAAAAAACCATGTTCCCCCATCGGTTGTAAATAGAAACCTGCATGACATCTTTACAAGGGTCATTTTTTCCTAATAATTTAAAGTTATCATTTTCCATATCTCCATTAGGTGTAAAAACATTAGGAGAATAATCATCAAGTCCATCATTGATAGGCTCATCAACTAATATGGTGCTGTAAGCATAAATAGAATCTGAACCACAAACGGATGAACTTGCCATGTATCCAATGGTCAAAGTATCTTCAAAAATATAATCACAATCGGCTGTCCAACAAAATCGAAGAGCAACTTCTTTTTTGGCATATGTAATATTTCCAGTGTGATTATAGTCCTCCATATATACTGTATTTCCATCTGTTACAAAGTCATCATAATAGGATAACCCTGAAGGGTCCACATTTGGATCAACAAAGTCATTATTAATATCAAAAGTTATGTTTGGTAATGTTTCAATAAATAAAGTATCATTAGGATTCAAAGAATCTTTAGCAAATAAATCAACACACATGGTACTGTCGTAAGAAATGGTAATAATAGAGTCTACATCTATATATGTTGCTTGTGGTAAGCTATTGACATGTACGAAAAGATCAGACTGAACAGCATTGTATCCAGAACAGTCAACAGAATAAGCATCCATAGAAATTAAAAAAGTGGAATCAATACCTTCACATGGAGCCTCCCAACAATATCTTTGGTAAATATTTCCTTTACTACCAGTATACCCACTTGAACTCAAATTATTAGAATTAAAAAAAACTGAGTCACCAATAATATTTTCCCAATCAAAATAAGC
>MDTB01035331.1_pt1 | contig 12714 bp, 16 predicted proteins | sample 811161 | NCBI WGS metagenome assembly MDTB01 (sample SAMN05326650, study PRJNA326480) | marine metagenome | isolation source: seawater | place: Mediterranean Sea | collected 2009 | reverse complement strand
GTTGTGCTGCTTGCGCATTGGCCGCCAACGCCAATTGCTGAAAAAGGTTTGGGAGGCGTGGGTCTTTCTGATCAGCATGGGCGATATTTTCGACCGGACCAAACATAAAACCAGCGATGATCATTATGGTTAGGATGATTTTTTGTGCCATCATGTTGCACCTGCAATAAGTTCAAAAAAAACGTAACCACGACCTTGTTGGTCGTCACAATCCCAGCATCGGGGTAGGCAATTCACCACGCCTGGATCTAGCCACACCCCATTTATAGATGCTCGGGGCTCACCGCGGCAGAAGTATTGCATCAGCTTTTTTACTCGGCGGGAAAATTCTGACAACTTGGTGGATCAACCTCCCAAAAGGACGACGGCCCTAATAGCCACCACCATCGTCACCACCATCGTCATCACCACCATAACCTCCATTTTGATTATTAGCAGGTTCAGTTACCCTCATATCGGTGTTGTTCGCACAACCAGATACCAAGAGAAGACCAACCAATAAGATGACAGAAAAAGCAGCGTTGTTTTTCATGAACAACGCTTGGACAAGCATTTTTTTTTGCTCTTTTTGACAATGAAGCGTGCCGCAGCAATCATACCCATGATAACAACCATTTTTTTCATGAAAGCCCCTTTTGGTGTAACATCCGATCTCTATTAGCTAGGGTGGAAGCCGTTATTGACCATGTTTTGATGTTCGGTGCTGAGACATCCGTGCTTGAGAAAAATGATGCCAATTTCCGACGTAAAAATAATTTGCACCATTTTTTTTCATGAGCCGTATTTTCTTTTGCTATGTCAGCATTACCTCCGTCTGACCATATTTGCCTGGCTGGAGAAAGCGCATGGTTGCTATTTGTGTGGATGCCAAAGATTACGCGGAAGAAATCAACCCAGCATTCGGGACATGCAGCTGGAAAACGCTGCTTGGGCGCGACGAAGAAAATGCGTCCATGACACTTGGTCTTGCAACCTTTCATGCCCATGGAACACTCCACCTCCATCATCATGATGATGCAGAATTTTATTACTGCGTGGGCGGATCAGGATGGGTGACCATTGACGAGCAGGTCATCGAAATCAGACAACATATGGCCATCATGATACCTGGCGGTTGCACCCATGGTGTCCAAGCTGGTGCCGATGGCCTTCAATTTTTGTATGGCTTTGCCAACCAACCAAAATTTTCAAGCGTTCATTATCAGTTCCTGCCACAGGTGGGCGAAGTCCCAACCAACATGCCCGATGTGCTCGAAGAAGCCCAAATCGAGCGTTAAGGTACCAATATCTGACGCACAACTTCCCCGCGATCCAAACGGTCAAAGGCCTCGTTGATCTGGTCAAAGGTGATGTGCTCATCCACCAGTTTTTCCACTGGCAATCGGCCTTGCTGCTGCAAGCTTATGAAACGAGGAATATCCCGCACGGGGACACAAGACCCCATGTAGCTTCCAAGAATAGATTTTTCCTCTGCAACCAATGTTGCATGTTCAAAAGAAAAATCCTGTCCTGCCGGGGAAAGGCCCGCCGTTACCACGCTTCCGCCACGACGCACCAAATTGTAAGCAGTGCGCATGGCGCCGATGGCGCCAGCCAGTTCAATGGCGAAATCCACACCACCCGAGGTGAGGTCTCGGACCTTCTCCAAAAGATCCGGGTCATTTGCCACAAAGCTATGGGTGGCACCCACATCGATGGCCTTGGCCAATTTTCGTTCATCTATGTCAATTCCAATCACCTGGTCAGCACCGGCAACCTTTGCCCCCATCACACCATTGAGGCCCACACCGCCAAGACCAATTACAGCGACGGAATCACCTGTTCGAATGCGCGCAGTATTGGTGGCCGCTCCCACGCCTGTCATCACCGCGCAACCAAATAATGCTGCATCGGCAAGCGGAATGGTTGGGTCCACCACCACCACGGAACCACGATCAACGACGGCATATTCAGAAAAGCAGGAAACGCCCGTATGATGCCCGAGCACATTTCCTTCTGCATCGCGAATCCTGCTGCCACCACCCATCAATTCGTTGGTTGCTGTGGCCTTTCGGTGGGTTGAACAAATTTGTGGCCGACCCTCAAGACATGAGCGGCAACGTCCACAACTTGCCGAGAACTGAAACACCACGTGATCGCCAACTTGTATATCGGTAACCGATGGACCGACCTCCTCGACAACACCTGCCCCCTCATGACCAAGGACCATGGGCATGGGTCGTGGCCGTGTGGCATTCATCACGGAAAGGTCAGAGTGACAAAGACCTGCCCCAGCAATCTTGACCACAAGTTCGTTGGCCAATGGTGGCAAGAGGGTCACTTCTTCCACCGAAAGCAATTTGCGTTCGGCATATGGACCGGGAACACCACATTCCCGAATGACGACAGCACGCGATTTGATGCTCATAACTTCCCCCTGTTTCTATTTTGTTTTACTCAACGGAGTTTTGCAAAAAGGTTCAAGCTTTATTTTTGCGCAACCAATTTCAAACCAACTGCAGAAACAAAAAGATGGGCGTGGTGATGGTAACGCCAAAAGAAATCATCATGCCGGCAACACGGAACCGAAAATCTTCGCTTGTTTGGGACATGCCATAGGCATGACAAACCCGCCCCATAAGCAACAAAACAGACAATATATTTGCCACCAATACACCACCTTGCATGAACAGAAAGATAAGCATCACGATGGCAAATAAGCTTTGCTCTAGAAAATTTGCCTGCACCCGCATGGCCCTGGCCAGTTCATGATGACCCTGATCACCAATGGCAATTTTTTGCCGGCGTCGGATACGTATGACATTAACCGCAAGCACCACATGCAACATCGCAAAACACATCATGGTGGCAAAAAATATGAGTTCCATGATCATGCCCATTCCTTGTGGTTGTGGCAGAAGTGTTGAAGATGAACTACCTAACATCAATAGGTGACATCATCACAACAGAAAGATGAACCATGGACTTTGACCGTATCCGAGCTTTTATCGCCGTATCAGATGAGGGCGGGATTTCCGCAGCGGCCCGCAGGCTTGGCCAGTCAAAAAGCCTGATCTCAAAACAAATCAGTGATCTGGAGGAATCCCTGGGGTTGAGGCTGTTCCAACGCACGACACGCTCTCTCTCACTCACCACCTCAGGCGAGCGGTTTTACGGGCGTATTTTCCCATTGATGGCCGAGCTCAATGATGTGTTTGAGGAAGTCACCGGTGAAGCAGGCGAAGCGCGCGGTCACCTGCGCATCACCACGCCCGTTTCTTTTGGCCTGGCCGTTGCCAATGGCTGCATGGCATCTTTCATGACATCACACCCAGAAATTCGCATTGATCTGCATGCCAGTGACTTTCATGAAGACCTGGCTGGCCGCGGCTTTGACCTGGCCATTCGGGTCGGCCACCTGGCAGATTCAAGCCTCATTGCCTCCAAAATCAGCGAAACAAAAATGCTTGTATGTGCAAGCCCAGATTATTTAAACCACCAAGGTACACCGCAAAAAATTGACGATTTTGGTGACCATGCTTGCCTCATTTATGCCAATGCCCAGGCGGGGAATCGTTGGGATTTTTGGGAAGGCGGGCAATTGGTTCGTCAGCGCATCAAACCACGCTTGGCTGCTAATAATGGGGACAATCTTTGTATGTTGGCAGAAGAAGGGCTTGGCATTGTGATGCTTCCAGAATTTATTGTGGCCCATGCTATCAACCGTGGAAGTTTGGTACGTATCACAGGCCCTTGGACATTGGATGTGCTTGGTGTTCATGCAGTGATGTCGGAACGTCGCATGATGACTTGGAGCCTTCGGCTGCTTTTGGATCATCTCAAAAACGACATCCCCAAACGTTTAAAGAATTTGCTCCAGCCCCAAACCCAAACCTGATCTTACCCAAATGTTATTCACCGACGCACCAAGCTGTGGCATGAATAACAAAAATGCCCTTTACCTCAGGAGATCTTCATGAGCGACCATCAAGAACCACCGTTAAAACTTCTCACACCATTTTTGCTGACCGTTGCAGGTTCATTGGTACTTGCTAGCTATTACCTAGGCACACGTTTGGGCTGGTTCTGATAACGTGAGGGCGGAGCTGGATCAGCGTCTTGCTGCCGACAGCATCCATGTGGCTTGGCTGGAGCCGTATATTGAAGTCCGGCTTATGGATGACCAGCGATTTGTTTGGGTTTTGTTGATTCCCCTTGGGGCTGATTATGTTGAACCACATGATTTGCCAGACATCACTTTTAGAAAGCTTTTTGACCATGCCCGGTCCTTATCTGCAAAGCTCAAACAACAAACTGCTGCGGACAAGATTAATATGGCGGTATTGGGCAACCATGTATCCCAGCTGCATCTGCATCTTATCATGCGTCATGCCAAAGATGTGGCGTGGCCCGAGCCCGTTTGGGGGAAAGGGCAACCGATAAAAATGGGTGATGAAGATATAATAGCCGCACGCAAACTCGTTCAAACAGCGCTTAATTGATGGATCAGCTGTTTCAATATCAAGAGCCCGTCCTTTTGGTGGGAGCTGGGAAGGTCAATGCAAAGGTTCTCACCTCTTTGCCCAAAAATATTCCTGCCATTGGCGTGGATGGTGGTGGAAATTCTCTGCAAAAATGGGGGCGCTCGCCCTGCCTGATACTTGGGGATATGGATTCTTTTGTTCCAGATCCTGCCATCACCTGCCCTATTCACCCCATCAAAAATCAAGACAGCACCGATTTTGAAAAAGCCTTGAAACTGATCAATGCACCATTGCTAATTGGCCTTGGGTTTCTATCCGACCGATTGGATCATGCCGTTGCAGCCCTGGATGCCTTAGCAAAAGCCCAAGGCCCCACAATGTTGATTGGCGAGTCTGACTGTGTGGCCATCCTTGGCCAAAATACGTGCCTGCAACTCCCCCTAGGCACCCGGGTCTCTGTGGTCCCCTGGCCCAAGCAATCCTATGCCCTATCCGAGGGGCTCAAATACCCTCTTAATGAGCTATCATTGGAGCTCACCCAAAGGTTGGGAACCTCAAATGAGTCACTTAATGAGAACATTGTCATCAGGCCCCAACCGGGCGGTCGGGGCTTGATCATGCTACCCTGGCAACATCATCACGAATTGGCCAAGGCCATCACCGCCTAAGTTCATCAATATTCTGAGCCTTATCAATCAAGCCATTTTCCATGAGGAAATTTGCAAATTCTTGATAACGACGCGTATCGAATGCTGAAGGCCTTAGGGCAAAGCGGGGTAAGGTATCACGCCAAGCATTGCGGTTAAGCTCATCATTTAATTCCGGATGGGCCGCAACATATAATTTCCACATGCCATCCGGGTCGTTGATGATGCGTTGGGTGGCATCCCCAATGGCATCCATGAATGGGTCAATCCACGGTGCTTCGGCCCGACTTTCTTGCACGACAAAAATCAATTCATCATAGCTGGGCACGCCATGCTCCTCGAGGTAGAAACAACGACCCTCCACGCCTTCTAGGCGCATTTGGGTTAGCTCAAAATTTCTAAAGGCACCAATGACGGCATCCACCTGACCACTCATCAAAGAAGGTGACAGGGACCAATTGACATTGGTCATGGTCACATCTTCCAGCGTTAGCCCTCCTTCCTTCAACAAGGCTGTGACCAAAGCTTGCTCAACCCCAGACACCGAATATCCAATGCGGCGGCCCTTTAGGTCTGACAGATCCTGGACTAGCCCATCGGCACGCACCAATAAGCAGTTTAGTGGCGTGGCGATAAGTGTGCCGGCCCAAATGAGGGGCAAACCCTCTTCGCGTTGAAGATGAAGTTGTGGCTGGTAGGAAACAGCCAAGTCCATTCGGCCCGCAGCAACCAATCTTGGTGGCTCCGAAGGATCAGATGGCGCCACAATGTCCACATTGAGTCCGCGCTCCTCAAATAAGCCCAATTCCTGGGCAATGATGATGGGGGCATGGTCTGGGTTGATGAACCAATCAAGGCCAAGGCTAATATCCTGGGCTTTGGCGGGTAAGGCCAGCAACAAAACAGACAGAAATGTACAAACGTGTTTCATCATGATTTTTTCCTTTCCATGAGGCTTTGCGGGATCCAGGGGAAACTTTTTTTCAGCCCAAATTGGACCATTTGCAGAAAGATGATGGCCAAAATGCCCAGCGTGATGATGGCCGCAAACATTAGGTCCGTCTTCACGCGACCATTGGCATAGAGCATGAGATATCCGAGGCCGCCGGACGCACCCACCCATTCGCCCACCACTGCGCCAATCGGGGCAAAGATGGCGGCCAACCTGACCCCGCTCACAAGCGATGGCAAGGCCATGGGGATGCGCACGTAAATAAGCATGTTGCGTTGCGAGCCGCCCATGACGCCGGCCATGTCCAAAAGCGGTTGCGGTGTCCTGTTCAGGCCATCAAGAAAATTTGACGTCACGGGAAAATAAATCACCAACATGGTCATGATGATCTTGGAGGCCACGCCAAAACCAAACCAAAGAGTAAGGATGGGGGCAATAGCAAAAACGGGCACTGCTTGGGATGCGACCAATACCGGGAACACATACCGACGCGCGAAAGCAGAATTGATGATCATAAGGGCATTTGCGACACCAAAAAAGCATCCAAGAACAAAGCCAACAACAACTTCAAGGGCGGTGATGGCGGCATGGCCCATGATGAAGCTGGCATGATCTGCAAAGGCGGCCGCCACATCCAAAGGGGACGGCAAAATAAAACGTGGAAGCCCAAAAATGAGGATAATCAATTGCCACAGGCCCAAAAAGAACAACAACCCAAAAGCCACCATGCCAAGACGCCTCATGACATGGCCTCGAGCAAGACGCCATCGGGGGCATCGGGGGCAAAATAATGCAGACGGCCCTGGCCAATAACCATGATTGGCTGACCCAGCATGCGCGCCTCTCTTGGGTCGTGGGTCACAAGCATCATGGAGCGTCCGGCAGCGCTTACCAGCATCTCCTCTAAGACTTCCTTGCGGGTTTTGACATCTAGGCCGGCAAATGGCTCATCCAAAAGCCAGATACCGGCATCCTCATAAAGCATACGCGCAAGAGACACACGACGTGCTTGCCCCCCCGATAGGCTGGCAATTTTTCTATGCCCAAAGCCCGCCAATCCCACTTGGTCCAGCAATGTCTCCGCCCTAGTGTGGTCCAATCTCTCGCTGCGCAACAAACCACCAAGCATCACGTTACGGCGCACCGAATAGGCGTCAATGAGGGCAAATTCCTGAAGCATAAAGGCCATGTTTGTCCGGACATATCGTTGGCCAACAAAAGCAAATCCCTCCGGCATCATGCCGGCCAAAACCCTTAGAAGTGTGGATTTTCCTGCGCCGGAGCGGCCGAGAATAGCCAGCCCCATGCCGTCATGAACAGTCAGGCTCCCAAGCTCCAAAGAAAAACCTTGTGGCCCAGAAATCTTGCCCGAAACTTGTAACAAAGGATCTTGACGCATTGGACAACCTCATTCCCTACGCCGGTCCCAACCGGATCAGGTTCCATGGGTTGGTGGCAGACCACCTCTCAGCCATGTTAAAGGCACCCCAATGAGCAACAAAGCTATCATGGCGGGAAGTTGCGCCACAAATCAACCCACATAACACCGACCAACGGCAGACAAGGCATTTTGCCTTGTTTTCACAAAAGTTGGGGACCATATCATGACAAGAATTTTGACGGTCTTAAATGAGGAAATTGATGGCTGCAAACCATAACCATGCTGGTTACATCGATATTTATTGCGAACGCCTTCAGCCCGGTTTGTTTGATGAACCACTCAACGCAATCAGCAATGCGGCCTTCATCATTGCAGGCCTTCTATTTTACCGTTGGTATCGGGGCAGCGACCCCATGGTGCCCTGGCAATCTGGCCTCATGGTTCTGGTCGGACTTTGCTCGCTTGCCTTCCATATGATGGCCGATCTGCCCAGCATGTTTGCTGACATCTTATCCATTCTGTTTTTTATTCTGCTCCATGTGTATTTGGCCAGCCGACGTTTTGTGCCCCAGATTGGTGTGTTCGGTGCGGTGGTGGTTGCGCTTGTGACCGGTGCGGCGTCAAACGCCATTCCACCGTCAATTTTAATGGGCTCTGCCGGTTATTTTCCCGCACTCCTGGCGCTGGTCATATTTGGGCTGATCGCCAGAAACCAACATCGTGAAGCCACAAAAAGTTTTTTCATTGCCGCGGGCCTCTTTGTTGTCTCCCTTACCTTAAGAACCATTGACCGCCCGCTTTGCGAAGCATTCCCATTGGGCACCCACCCGGCCTGGCATTTGCTCAATGGCATGGTCTTGTTCTTTACCGCCCAGGCGGTGCTGCGGGGTGTCCGCAAATGAGAATATTGTTCATTCTGGCCCTTCTGTTTCCAGGCATCTTGCATGGCAAAGAGCGTCTGGATATGGGCTTTATCCTCACATGGGGTCCCATTGAACTGGCGCAACTTCATTATTCCATGACCTGGGACAATCAGCGCTATGAAATATCTGGTCATGGCAACACCACGGGCCTTGTTGGTGCCATGGTCGATTGGGGCGGCCAGGCCATCACACGCGGTTATGTGGATGCCAGCGGCTTACTTATTCCCCTGCGTCATAGCCATGAGGGTGTTCTTGGCGATAGCCGCCGCGGGGCTTATGCCACTTACCGCGACCAGCAGGTGATATCTTGGTCGGTGTCTCCCTCCCATGATGAGCTGGAACAGACGCCCCTTCCCGCGGGTATGATCGATGGTGTGGTCGACCCTCTTACCTTTATTGGACGCCTTATCCTCGGCCAGGCACGACCCGTGGGTTGTGCTTTATCGGAAAAACTTTTTGACGGCAGAAGATTATCCACCGTTCGGTTCGTTGATGGTGATGATGAAGGTTGCAGCCTAAAATCAAAACGGCTTGGTGGCTTCACCAAAAAATACGGAAGCGATCCACGTGGACGCCTTACAGGTGTCTCTTTCACCCAAATTGGGGATGTGTATTTGCCACAAGGATTTAGGCTTGAAGCACCAATTGGGGTGGTTCGGGCAAAACGCTTTTATTTAAAACGTGATGGTTTAATAGTCCAAACGGATCAAGCTTTTGCGCCTCAGGCAGACAACACAGGTTTGAGCCTGGTGAATTCCAAGGAGACCTGGTCGGCGAATTGACCAAATTTTTGGCGCCCATTTTCAGTGAAAACCAGACAGGTTGAACGACTATCTTCTTGGGATGACGAAATCTTGACGATTTTCACATCGACCAATCTTTGAATGGCTCTTCTTGCCGTGGGGTAGGAAACCCCAAGTCTGCGCTGAATTTGGGTCATGGTGCAATCTTCGCTTCGCCGCTCCGCACCGGCAACCAGCACCAAAATGGCATAGTCAAATTTGCTCTGGAACATGGGCGTCGAGCATTTAAAAAGCTCTATGGCTTCCAATAATGGAATGATAGGTGCTTGGTCCACGTGCGTCCCTCCCATGTGCAATGGAAAGGCGTTACACAATGTTCATGGCATTTTTTTGACAAAAGTGAAATTTTTTGTGCCAGGCCAGAAATGAAGACTTAAAAGCTGGCATAATCCAATGAACTGATGCTGACAGCATGTTCCTGCGCAAACAGACCCTCGGCAACCAGCGAGGCGAGCTGTTCACGTGGCAAGACGAAGCGTCCTTGATCCGCAGCCACCACCAGGCTTTTGTTGACAAGCTCCTCGCGCAATCTTTGCGGCAGCCTTGCAGATTGGACTTGAATCAAAACGCAAGCTGTGGCCGCCTTTTGGGCATGATGCAGGGCCATGAACAATTCTTGAAGGCGAACCTCCCTGGTGGTCTGCTTCCAGCTGAGTGACGCCACCAAAACAGCCTGGGACGACAACATGACACCATCATCCAAGACCCTTAGGTCGTTAGCCTTTAGGGTGGACCCGGTGGATGTGATATCAACAATCAGCTCTGCCTGACCAGCATAGGGCGCACCTTCGGTGGCACCGGAGGAATCAACAATGCGGAATTCATGCACGTGATGATCCAAGAAAAAGCGCCTGGTAAGCCGGTGGTACTTGGTGGCCACACGCATTCGTCTGCCGTGACGCTGGAAAAAATCCTGAGCAATTTCACCAAGATCTGCCATGGAGCGCACATCCACCCAGGCATCAGGAACCGCCACCACAAGATCAGCATGGCCAAAACCCAATGGAAAAAGAATCTCATAATCTTGCCCCTCACGGCCACCGACCTCCTCCAAAAGGTCAATTCCGCTCACGCCAAAGGCAATATTGCCACCAACAATACCCTCGGCTATGTCCCGCGCCTGCTGATATATCACAGGATAGCTTTGCGCCCCGACCCAGAGATCGGCGGTGTAACCCCGATGGGAACCACCTTTGATGGCCAGACCCAATTTTTGGGTGAGATATTCCTCTGCAGATTCCTTCAAGCGCCCTTTACTGGGCAAGGCCAACAAACGGTCTTGCTTCATGACAGCGCCTCCAGCACATCAAGATTGATGGAGCCGCCATAGGCTGGCATGACTGTCCCACCCAGCTGCTCCATCAGGCCGTCATAACGGCCACCGGCAAACACGCGCTCACGGTTTTTGGTAACCGCTTGGAAGGAAAAACCGCTATAATAATCAAGCCGCTCAGCATTTGCTGGACGAAAAATCAGACGCTCAGGCTCCCAATTCATTTGGCCAGCCTCCTCAGCATAGGCCTTAATCAATTCGAGCAACCGACCCCCAACCTTGATTTGCCGTTCGGCCAAAAGGCTGGGAAGATTTGCCATTGGGCATTCAAGGGCGAGGAAATTTGTTAACACCGTTGTTTGGCTTTCATCCAGTCCACCGGCTGCTTCCAACTCACCCAGCATCCAAAGCCGATCGCATATTTCTTCCAGGCTTCGACCCACGGTCACCCCGTCGCTTTGGGTGTTCACCCAATTGGCCAAAAATTCCATGCCCTTATCAACGCCAAGGGTGACGGCCATTTTGGCAATATTCAAATGGGTGGAAGGACGCGGCTCCATGCCCCCATTGATCATGGCACGCAATTGGTCCGGCCGGTTATAGGCCGCCAGAAGGCGCCGGCGGAGTGGACCAGCAACCGCAAGATCCTCAAGCAACATGGCAAACATGTCACGGTCATCAACATAAACGCGCACTTGTTCTTGAACCTTGCCGGGCAACAGCCGCCACCAAAGGTCACACATGCCCAGATGGGCTTCGGGCGAAGAATCCTCTCCGATCAACTCCATGCCAATATCACGGCGTTTGATCACAAGGCTTTCATCTTCAGACTCGCGAAACACGTTGCCGGAATACCAAAACCGGCCAGAGGGGTCATCATCGCTGGCGTGAATCCGCGCCAAGCAGGCAGCAATGGTCAAGTCAGGGGTTAAGCAACGTCGCACATTGCTTGATCCCTCCAAAAAGACCATTCGGGCGCCAAGATATTCGCCCGCTGCTTCCAAAAATGGGCGGGCTGGCAAAACCTCACCAATGTTCAAAGCCACGGCACCGGAGGCTTTCATGATTTTTGCAAATTGCTCAGCAACCATCACATTTGTTCTCCTTGAAAACCCAGCAAAAGCTCGGCCAACTGATCCCGTGGCACTTCTTGCTGGGCCGGTTGGCCAGCAAGCCATTCGGCTCTTGAAGAAATATCCTGGGCCAATTCAGACCCCACGGCGAGATCCTTCATGGTCACCACACCACGGGCACGCTCATCCTCACCTTCCAACAACACAAAACGGGCCTTTCTGCGGTCTGCATACTTCATCTGAGCCTTCAAACCGGCATCGCCCACATAAGCCTCTGCCCGCACACCTGCACGGCGAAGCATGTCCGCAAGCTCCATGGCTGCAACATCGTCAGGACCGCCAAAATTCACCACCACCACTGGCCCATCAAAGCCATGCTGCTGACCATCCCCACGGGAGATGATGGCGCTTACCAAGCGGTCGATACCAATGGACATGCCCGTGGCAGGCATGGGCTCGCCCCCAAACCGCGAGACCAAGCCGTCATAGCGACCACCGCCGGCAACCGAACCAAAAACCACCTCTTCCCCCTTGGCATTCATAACCGGAAAAGTCAGCTCTGCCTCAAACACCATGCCCGTGTAATAACCAAGGCCACGCACCACCGAAGGGTCAATGCGGATCATATGGCCAATTTCGGCGTCAGACTTCACAAGAACGGCCAACTTTGCCAAATCTTCCAAGGCTTCAAGCCCTGGCCCATGCCCATCAAGAAGTTGCCCCAACTGGCTTAAGAGCTGGTCGGCATCTTGCCCCTTATTGGCAAGCAAAAATGACATCACCCGATCGATATGCGCAGCATCAAGCCCAAGACCAGGGGCCTCATCCCCGGATTCATCCTTACGCCCAGGCCCCAACAAAGCCCGAACGCCGGCTTCGCCAAGACGATCAAATTTGTCCATGGCCCGCATGGCATCGCCACGACGCTCATCACCCTCAAGACCAACAACATCCAACAAGCCATCCAACAAGCGGCGGTCATTCACCCGCACCACATATTCATCATCGGCAAAGCCAATCGCCCGCAGACAACGGGCCAGAATCAAACAAAGCTCCCCATCAGCCTGGATGTTGGCAGTCCCCACGGAATCAACATCAAATTGGGTAAATTGCCGGAAACGGCCTGGGCCTGGCTTTTCATTTCTAAAAACGGGACCTGTCTGAAACCGCCGAAATGGCCTTGGCAAAAATTGTCTGTT
>MDTB01124018.1_pt1 | contig 12715 bp, 14 predicted proteins | sample 811161 | NCBI WGS metagenome assembly MDTB01 (sample SAMN05326650, study PRJNA326480) | marine metagenome | isolation source: seawater | place: Mediterranean Sea | collected 2009 | reverse complement strand
GATAACCTGACGAATGTTGCCCAGAATTCGGCAGCGGCTCGGAGTCGTATCCTAGACGCAGACTATGCGGCTGAGACCACGGACCTTGCTCGCACTCAGATCATTCAGCAGGCGGCGACTGCGATGTTGGCTCAGGCAAATTCGAGTGCCGCGCAGGTGCTGGCACTATTGAAGTAATCGATCTTATACAACGCATAATTGCAGTTAAGTGGCATTGTATGCGGCAAACAGATCGACGGATACCGAGTATCCAAAAATATAGGGGGTCAGTGAAGACCTCTGTCATAAAACTAATGGAGCAATAAGTATGGCTACTATCAATACGAACATGGCCGCTAATATTGCGGCGAACGCCTTGACTCGTAACGAGCGGACCATGGGAAGCACTATGGAACGTCTGTCGACTGGGTTGCGGATTAATTCCGCGAAAGATGACGCTGCTGGTCTGGCTATCTCATCAAAAATGACCTCTCAAATCAATGGGCTTAATCAGGCTGTCAGAAATGCTAATGATGCTATCGGCATGATCCAGGTTGAAGAGGGCGCCATGAAGGAGGTAAGCAGCATGCTGCAGCGCATGCGAGAGCTTGCCGTTCAAGCAATCTCAGACTCCAACACTAGCTCCGATCGCACCGCTCTAAATGCAGAGTATGCGCAACTCGCTGCAGAAGTGGATCGGGTAGGAGATAACACTCAATGGAACGGGGAGAATCTGATCGATGGAACCAAAGGGTCGTCTTCGTTTCAAATTGGTGCAAACGCCTCCCAAACTATTAGCCACACCTTCGCGAACATAGATGGCACCGACTTAGCCGCCGCGTCTGATGATGACATAACAGCCGGTACAGTTGTCACCACCGGCGGTTCAGCAAGGTCATACCCGGCTGTCTTGGATGATGATGTCACCTATAAGGTTGGCGATACGGTTTCATGGAGTCTAACTTCAGAGTCGGGTTCAAGCACCAAAGTCTACTACAGCGCAGAAGTAACGACGGTAGCAAGCGGAGAGGTAACGGGGCTCACTTTGCATGGAAGTTCGGCAGAAATAACGACATCCGCAGTGACGGTGGCAAATACCACGGAGGATGGAAACATCACTCTGACGCTAGCCTCAGGGGGCAACAGCTTGGCTTTTGCGTCTACTACCACCAACACAGCGGGTGCAGATTTTGTCCTAGCGGACCTAAAGATCCAACGTGGCCTTGCAGTAGGAGCGACTGTTGGATCAATCGATACGGTCAAGGGGGCTGAAAACGCATTAGGCGCAATAGACAAAGCACTCGTAGACGTTAATTCCGCCAGAGCTACTTCAGGGGCTGTCATGAATCGCCTCGAGTATGCAGCCGATAACTTGACAAACGTTGCTCAGAATTCTGCCGCTGCTCGCAGTCGAATCCTGGATGCGGACTATGCTGCAGAAACAACAGAGTTGGCCCGGACTCAGATTATTCAGCAAGCCGCGACGGCAATGTTGGCTCAGGCAAACGCAAGTGCAGCGCAGGTTTTGGCGCTACTAAAGTAAGGAAGATGACATACATCAGACGCGCAGTTCGTGCGCTTTGATGGCTCGGAAGAAAAGGGCTACGTGAGTAACTGTTGAGAAGTGCCGGTTAGCTTTCGATTGGCGCTCGTGAATAAGGAGTGAAGAACCACTTGCAAGTAGTAACTTATATTGATGTTCAGGGTTACAAATGAGAGTGCCCCAAAGTTCCACAGCAATCCGGCTTAAAACCGGCTGCCAGGGGCAAAAAACGGAGGGTATCAGACTTAAACGAGAGCTTTAGCCTCGGGGGAGACTGGAGCTCATTGGAATAAGGAGAAGACATATGACGGTGATAAATACGAATATGGCCTCCCAGGTTGCGGCGAATGCGCTCAAGCGAAATGCTCGCGATTCGTCGCAGGCCATGCAGAGGCTGGCAACGGGAAAACGGATCAATTCTGCAAAGGATGACGCCGCAGGATTAGCAATATCCTCGAAGATGACGTCCCAGATATTGGGAACTGCCCAAGCAGTTCGCAATGCAAACAACGCCATCTCGATGATACAAACGGCCGACGGTGCGACTTTGGAGATCGAAAACATGCTTCAAAGAATGCGGGAGCTCGGGGTTCAGTACTCAAACGGTACAAACACCTCGGCCGACCAGGCAAATATCAACGTGGAATTTAAGGAACTAGCAACGGAGATCGAACGCGTGGCAGACAATACCCAGTGGAATGGAATGAATATCTTGAAAGGCATTAACACCGATGGAGATGTAACCTATCAGATCGGCGCTAACGCAAGTCAGACAATAACTGTCAACTTTGCTGACTTTGAACTGGCGGCTGGCGCAACCTCTTACAGCGATGGAAGCGCCACCGGCGGCGTCTATGGAGCGGACCTCTCAGGAATGATCGCGAGCAGTGCTTCGATTACAGCTGCGACGAGCGGTATAACAACCACGCTCGATACTGCTATCGCAGGCGTTAACACTCAGCGGGCTAAGTATGGCGCAGCTATTAATCGGTTGGACTATGCCGCAGACAATCTGACAAATGTTTCTCAAAATGCGACTGCATCTAGGAGTCGTATTACGGATGCGGACTATGCTAAGGAGACCGCTGAACTTGCCCGGACCGCTATCATACAGCAAGCAGCAACCGCTATGTTGGTCCAGGCTAATGCTCAACCTGCCTTGGTAATATCGCTGCTTAATGCTTACTAGGAGAAACGACTCTGAACTCAATCTAGCGCCCTAAGGCGCTAGATTCGCTAGTCTTCTGTAGAAAGGGAAATATCGTAAACACCAGCCTCCCTAGACTGGTCTGAGATCTTAACAAACATCTCTGTCTTCGCCTTAGGATGCGCGCTGATCACAACTTTAGCCTCAGGGTTCTCGGCATGCATTCGCTCAACGTTCGCGCGCACAGCTCTAATATCTATGCGCCTCCCCTCAAACCGTAATTCATTGCTCTCTGAAATTCTAAAAACAATATTTCTATTTTCCGAGTCAGGGGGTGGTTGGTCAGTCGTCGGCGGGCGATCGACGCTGAGACCCACCTCGTTGACGAATGACGCGGTTACAATAAAAAAGATTAGCATGATGAATACAACATCTAGCATAGGAGTGAGGTCAATCTGAGACTCGTCAACCTCTTTACGCTTTCTTCCTAGTGCCATTTTTTTTCCGAAATATTGTCAGACCTAACATTGAAGTTGAATTCTACTGACTTTTGAGTAAATTACCAGTGCACCATCCGTTTTATCTTTTGCAACTACGAAAGCAATAAAAGCAGATGCACTTGCGATCTCTCGATGCAGCAACGAAAATTTTTATAAGAGGCTAGTGATGCCCGAACTGCCAGAGGTAGAAACAACACTTAGGGGAATTCGTCCGTTTTTGTTAGGTGAGACCATTGACGATCTCATCATTCGTCAGCCCTCTCTCCGCTATCCTGTAACGAGCGGGATTGAACAAAGCGTAAGAGGTCATGCAATCAAAGAAGTATCCAGAAGAGCAAAGTATCTTCAACTTCATTTGGACAACGGTTCGATGCTAGTGCACCTCGGTATGAGCGGAAGTCTGCGCATTATAGAGCCAAACGTGGATTGGAAAAAGCATGACCACATTCAACTTAAACTGGTTTCAGGGAAAGCTCTTCGATATCACGACCCCCGTCGTTTTGGGAGCTGGTTATGGTCTGACGAGGCGCACTGGCAGCTAAATAATCTTGGCCCCGAGCCACTATCTAAGGAGTTTGATGGTGACTACCTTTATAGCCTCTCAAAAGGCAGGAAAATTGCGGTAAAGGCTTTCGTAATGACTAATTCAGTAGTTGTCGGAGTCGGAAACATTTATGCCTCAGAAGCTCTATTCTCGACCGGCATAAGGCCTGACAGAGCTGCCGGCCGCATATCGAGAAACCGATATAACTTCCTAGCCGAAAACATCAAAGTTACACTAAAAAATGCTATCAATCTCGGCGGGACTACACTTCGTGATTACTCGAATAGTGCCGGAGATCCGGGTTACTTTAAGCAAGAATTATTTGTTTATGGTAGAAGCGGCCTTCCCTGTAAAACTTGCTCTAACGCCCTGGCCGAAAGCCGCATAGGGCAAAGGAGCTCGGTCTTCTGCCCGAAATGTCAAGTTTGACTTATCTCAAAGAGACTCAATTATCATGAGTGATTCGGCGGACGATTAGCGCATGCTTTGGGTGATTACGATAATAGTCTTCGAGCGTTGATCAGCACTCTGATTGAAACTTTTTTATGAGTGCATCAGATACATTTGGCGGGACAAACTTGGATACGTCCCCGTTTAGAGATGATATTTCTCTTACAAGAGATGATGAGATATAGGCGAATTGTTCCGCCGGAGTGAGAAATACGCTCTCTACTTCAGGAGATAACGCCCTATTCATGTTTGCAAGCTGGAACTCATACTCAAAGTCAGATACTGCTCTGAGACCCCTCAATATTCCGTCTGCAGAACAATCTCTAACAAAGTTAACCAGCAAGTAGTCTAGCGGCCGAACCACTACATTATCAAGATGCTTAATCGCGTCCTTTGCAAGTTGAACCCGTTCATCAACTTTGAATAAGGGATGCTTGCGTTTACTGGTCGCCACGGCGAGAATAATTCGGTCAAATAACTTGGATGCCCTCTCTAAAATATCAATGTGCCCATTGGTTATTGGATCAAAGGTGCCTGGGTACACAATCTTTTTCATGAACACGACCTACTGTGAAACTTTCACTTTGAAAAAGATGCACATTATGGTTTGGTCCCACTGCGCCTGTAAAGCCTAATATCCACACGGCCGGTAATTTTATGCCGCCAAAGCATCCAGTTTTCTGGGGTGCAAAGATCGGCTTCCGTCCGAGATGATTCAACATATATCATGGCTTCTGGAAGCAACCACTGCTGGGTTTCGAGCTCTTGGCATAATTCGGTGATTGAATATGTGTTAAAGGGAGGATCAAGAAACACAATGTTAGCGGGCTGCATCGGCGGTTTTGCAACGAGTAGGCAGCTGTCCGATTCCACAATAGTCAAATTTTGAGCCCTAAGTCGATTACTGTTGTACCTAAGCCATCCGATTGTCTGCGGGTCATTGTCAACCGCCAGGCACGATTTAGCCCCGCGTGATAATGCCTCAAAAGCGAGTGCTCCACTCCCGGCAAATAAGTCTATACATTGAGCCCCAATAATTTTCTCTCTCAGCCAGTTGAAAACTCGCTCGCGAGTTCGATCGCCACTGGGTCTCAGTGATTTTGTGGGTGCGAAACGTAAGTGCCTGCTGCGCCAATGACCACCGATAATGCGAATTCTATTCGAAGTTTTCATATTAATCGCTTAAAATTTGTTGTAGATTTTGTTGTCTCACGTCTTCTGATTTATGGCTTTTGTTGGTCTAAATGTTAGGATACACCAACTCGTTTAATTACGGCATTATCGCGATGCTGACTATTATTTGCATTCCGACTAGGAAAAAAAGTGAACAAACAAAACTCCTTTTTTGATCGATTGAGCTCTCTAAAAGATAGCGCCTCGTCCAATGATCCCCTATCGAAAACACAATTGCGAATGCGGCGAGCTCTTAGACGAACTAGTCAGGGTTTGGCGGCGCTTTTTGGCAGAGCAAAGCAAATGGATCCGGACTTGCTTGAGGAGATAGAGACCGAGCTTCTCACGTCTGACGTTGGTGTTACAGTCACTGGCATAATAATGACTAGGTTGACACAAGCGTTAGAAAAACAAGTTCTAACAGACATTAAAACTGTCAGGTCGACGCTTCGCAGCATCTTGATAGAGATCCTCGATTCGTGCGAGCGCCCCATGTTATTTGACAATATCGCTGGGCCGGCGATGATCTTAGTTGTAGGTGTGAATGGTGTTGGTAAAACAACCACTATTGGTAAACTGACCCATAGATTTCAACAAGATGGAAAATCCGTGATGCTAGCGGCGGGTGATACATTTCGTGCGGCTGCCGTCGAGCAACTTCAAGTATGGGGCCAAAGGCAGGGCGTGCCCGTCATAGCGCAGCCAAATGGCGCCGATAGCGCGTCGGTGATTTATGACGCGCTAGAGTCCGCACGGTCAAGAGAAATAGATATTGTTATTGCGGATACCGCTGGGCGTTTACACAATAAAACTAATTTGATGCAAGAGCTTGCGAAGGTGAAGAGAGTGGCTGCTAAGGTTGATCCAGGTGCGCCACATGAAGTCCTGTTGGTGTTGGACGCGACGACTGGTCAGAATGCCCTGGCCCAGTTGAGAGAATTCAAGGCGATGGCGGGCATTACCGGAATGGTGATCACGAAGCTAGATGGAACCGCTCGAGGAGGGGTAATCTTTGCACTAGCTGAAAATCACAACGTTCCAGTTCGCTTTATAGGAATCGGGGAGGAAAAGGCGGATCTTCGACCCTTCGTCGCCACAGATTTTGTTGATGCGCTTTTACCCCCCAATAATGATTAGAGATTATAAGTGATAGAGTTTGATAATTTGAGTAAGCGTTACGATGGCGGCTTTGAAGCGCTGCGAAATATCTCTTTCCAAATGGAATCGGGTGAGATGGCTTTTCTGACGGGACGATCGGGTGCTGGAAAAAGCACATTGCTAAAATTGCTGATGCTGATGGAGCGACCTACCTCAGGAAACCTCCTAATCAATGGTAAAAATTTAAATCAACTTCGGAAAGCGCAGATCCCGACTTACCGGCGGCAGCTGGGGGTTGTATTTCAAAACCATAGACTCCTCACGGACCGCTCTCTTTATGATAACGTGTCGCTCCCCCTTCAGGTCTCTGGATATCCCAGAGCAGAGATGAGTAGACGAGTTAGAGCGGCACTTGACAGCGTGGGTCTGTTGGAACGCGAGCACTTGAAACCCATGGAGTTGTCTGGTGGCGAGCAGCAGCGGATTGGCATTGCCCGTGCCATTGTTCATAAACCAAGAATTCTCTTGGCGGATGAACCAACGGGTAATTTAGATCCGCAGCTGTCAGCAGAAATAATGGCGCTATTTCGACGCTTTCAGACCGTGGGTGTTACAGTTCTCATTGCTACCCATGATGTATCGTTGATTAACCGTATGCGATTGCGGATTCTCCGTCTAAATGATGGCACTCTCGCCGAGGATAGCGGTAAGCATGAGAAAGACGCAGAATAAAATGACCTCAAGGGGAAAACTAGCTATTGATGATAATTCATCGCGCGTGAAAGGAAGATGGCTTGGTGAGTTGGCCAACCATCAACGAACGCTATTAGAGTCTTTACGCGACTTGGCATCAGAGCCATTGCAATCATTGATGACTGTGTTGGTCATAGCTATTGCACTGGCATTGCCTGGTGCTTTGTACCTTGCGGTTGAGAATATGGAACGATTGGGTGGTGACGTAGAAGCGTCGACGCAAATCACAGTGTTTGTTGAGTTGGACGCGAGCCAATATGCGTTATCAGGACTTGAGAGTAAGTTACAAAGTTTAGCTGGAGTCAAGCGAGTTAACTTTATATCCCGAGAAGAGGCCTTGGTAGAATTCCAAGAGCTTTCTGGCTTTGGGAATGCTTTGGAAGCGATGGACGATAGCCCGCTCCCGCCCGTTTTCACCGTGCAACCTGATAGCGTTGAATTCGAGCGAGCCGGTGAAATAGCTGCTCAAATTGAGAAATTTGAGAATGTCGATCTTGTAAAGGTTGATATGCAATGGCTGGAAAGACTGAGATCTATGCTTGAAATTGGTGAAAAATTAATCACTGCACTTGGTGTTACTCTAGGTTTGGGTGTCTTGTTGGCAGTAGCCAGCACAATTCGTTTGGCGATTCAAAGTCGGACAGATGAAATAATAGTCATCCGTTTGGTGGGCGGCACTGATTCTTATATTCGCAGACCCTTTCTCTACACTGGTCTGGTTATTGGATTTACCGGAGCATTGATCGCATTGCTTTTTTTATTTATCTCCGTTAGTTGGTTAAATGTCTCCATCGAAAACCTAGCGCGGCTATATGAAAGTCGCTTTTCGCTTCACAACTTGAGTTTTCGTGGCTTTTTTGGCGTTATAGCAATAGGATCGGCTCTCGGTTTGCTTGGGGCATGGTTTGCCGTACAAAAACACCTTCGGAGTATTGAACCCTAGATCAAAAAAAAACGTAAGTCATCCATTAGTTTTACAAATGTGTTATAATTGCTGTCCTTAAAAAGCACAATTTTAGGACAACGGAGGTTGTGTTGGGTAAAAATTTAATTTCTATGGAGTGGATGACACCCGGAGCTAACTTGAATGCATACATTCAAGGCGCTTCCGCTGTGCCTATTTTGTGCGTGGAAGATGAGAGAGACTTAACAGAGGCACTATATTACGAAGAGGACTTGGACGCAGCACGGCGTCTCGTGCTCTCACACCTTAGGTTCGTAGTGCACATTGCGAGGTCATATTCTGGATATGGACTGCCCCTTTCGGACTTAATTCAGGAGGGGAATGTAGGTTTGATGAAAGCGGTGAGGCGTTTCAATCCGGAGAAAGGCGTGCGAATGGTCTCATTTGCTGTTCATTGGATAAAAGCAGAAATCCATGAGTTTATATTACGGAACTGGCGAATCGTCAAAGTTGCCACCACTAAGGCACAGCGCAAACTATTTTTTAATTTGCGAGGAGCTAAGAAAAAGCTTCAATGGTTAAGCGAACGGGAAGCGCAGGCCGTAGCTGAAGACCTAGGGGTGGGGGTCAAGGAAGTTTTAGAGATGGAAATGCGTCTCACAGCGCGTGATGCTACCTTTGATGCAACCCCGGATGATGACGAAGATGGGGCGCCTGTCGCACCTATATATTATTTGCAGGATTTAGATGCAGATCCCGCGAGGATTGTTGAGCTTAACCAGGTTACTTCTGACAACAGTGCCCGATTAGCGGACGCATTTGCGTCATTGGACGAGCGCAGTCAAGACATTCTTCAGCGTCGCTGGCTTGATGACACCAAATCGACTTTACATGACTTAGCACTTGAATATGGCGTGTCGGCGGAGCGCATCAGGCAATTGGAAAAAAATGCTATGAAACGTGTTCGTATTACGATGGAGAATTAGACTTTTCAACTAATTTTGTATCGATCCTACTGAGAACCTCTTGAGACCCCTCAATCAATCTTGCCCCTCTTAATTTATACGCCTACGTGCCCGGCCGATCCGGGGTAACTCAACTTCCGGCGCTGAGGAATAGATATACTGAGCGGATCCCAACGCTCTCATCAAATACTTAAATTAAATGGAAAGAAAACTAGAGTATCGTAAAAAATCTATTCGCAGTTACGTAGTGCGCTCGGGAAGGATTACCGAATCACAACGCAGGGCGTTCGAAGCTCATTGGCCTTTCTTCGGACTAGAACTAGGCAGCGGAGAATTAGACATTGAATCTATTTTCGGCTCCGCTGCGTCTGTGGTCGTTGAAATCGGCTTCGGGATGGGAGATTCCTTGCTAAAAATGGCTCAAGCCTCACCACATCAACAGTTTTTGGGCATCGAAGTCTACCCGCCTGGTGTGGGAAGTATAATGAAGCGCGCGTATGATGCCCGATTAAAAAACTTACGCGTATATCTCGCGGATGCAAATGATGTGATTGAAGAGTGTATCGGAAAGAATACAATAGACAGAATGCAATTATTTTTTCCCGATCCATGGCACAAGAAAAAACATAATAAGCGCAGAATCGTAACCCATAGCTTTGTTCAATTGGTCCGCAGTAGGCTGGTTTTAAACGGAGTTTTCCATATGTCTACTGACTGGAAAGCTTATGCTGAGCAAATGTTAGAAATAATGGAGCAGTCGGATGGCTTTTTAAACTGTGCTGGTGTGGGAAAATTCTCAGTAAAACCTGATTATCGGCCATTGACTAAATTTGAACTCAGGGGAGCACGTCTGGGTCATGATGTCTGGGACCTCGTTTTTAAACGAATTGCATAACGTAAAAAAAGAAAATTTACAAGCAGAGCTTTGATTAAGCGCCGAGATACTCAATATTGATCGTCATTTGGGAACGAATAACATATAATCTAATCCTGCGATTCCGTAAAGCAAGTCACCAGAATCTTAAATATTGACTTCAGACAAAAACTTCGTGTCATGATCAATGTGGGAGAAAAAATGCATCTAATAAACAAATGTACACTCGGACTAATTATCCTTCTGAGTGCTTGTGATCAGGTAAAAACGGAGCCTGATGATAGCGTAAATGATCAGTCATTAAACTTACAGAACCAAGTTCAGCGAATAAGTTATATATTCGGCATGGACAGTGCGCGCAACATCATGTCCATGGAGATAGATTTCGATGCCAAGGCTTTTGACCAAGGCTTCGACGACGGCCTAGAGGGGACCAAGTCAAGGCTAAATGAAGAAGATATACAGGAAGCTATACAGGTATGGCAAACTCTTATGGCAGAAAAGCGCGAGGAGCGCGAAAGGCAACAAGAGGAGGTACTCTCATTGCAGTCCAAGACCAATGCGGAAGAGGCCTTGGCATTTCTGAAGGAAAATGCCCTTAAACCCGAGATCATTACTACCAGTAGTGGGTTGCAGTATAGGGCAATCAAAAATGGGACCGGGGACAAACCGTTGGATGGGAGCACAGTTGAGGTCCACTATGTAGGCCGTTTGCTAGACGGCACTGAATTTGATAGTTCTTTAAAACGCGGCGTGCCTGCCCAGTTTGGGGTGACACAAGTAATTCCAGGATGGACTGAGGCTCTTAAATTGATGGCGGAAGGCTCAAAATGGGAATTGTTTATACCGTCTGATTTGGCTTACGGTCCAGGCGGTCAGGGGGCGATTGGTCCCAATGCAATGTTAATATTTGAAGTAGAGCTTCTGCAGTCCAATGTAAGTCAGTAATTCGTTCGGTCCATATCGGCCAGCCAATGTACATAACTTTGAGCCAATTTTTTAACCAATCAGTAATTTTAAATGAGTGTTGCTAATGTTTACTGGACGTGCCGATGGCCTGGCGAGCCAGAGCAATCACCTCATCCTCTATTTCAAACCGTTTCGCTAAGTCTTCTCCTAAACTGGAGAGATCTGAGGAAAGTGTGGCTAGATCATCTGTGGCGAGATATTTATCGTTAAAGTCAAGAAAATCATCCGTAGTTAATTCTACTTTTTTGGTCAAATCGACAAGTCGATTTTTTGATGTTAGCTCACTAATGAATGTTTCTGGCTGATATAGTTTCTCGAATACCTCAAAGTGGACGCGAGACAAATAATCAACCATAGATTGGCAAAATTCTCTAAGCAATTCACGATGCATAGTATTCTGTGCGCTAAACGGTTTTATGTTAGCTAGATCACCATACTGAGCTAAAAGAAGCCTGCGATCTTCAAGCCATTGACTGATTAAGTCGGCTAGATTATTTTCGCTAGTAATTTCGGGTGGATCATTAATCACAATATTCCGGAGCTTTGTAAAATGTTAGTGAGAATAGCTTATAGCTTATAGCTTATAGCTTTTTGTCTTGCAATACGAGGACGCGAGCCATCCACTGAATTTTTAAATGATATTCACTCTTTTCTCAACAACTGAAAAAGACTAATAGCCAACAAAATGATGCAGCCAATTAATACCCAGCCAGGAATGCTTAGACCAATCAACTGCCATTGAACTTCGGAACAGTTGCCGTCACCGCTGAGTAGGATGGTAATAATCTCGTTAGCAGAAAAAGCTTCAAAAACATACTCGACTGGTGGGCCACAGGCTGGAACTTGATCCTCGCTTAGGCTTTGCAGCCACAGTTGCTTCATGGCAAAAAATGCTCCCCCCATGGCGGATAGGCAGCTCAAACTTGCATATATCGACCTTGGCCGACCAAAATTATCGTGCATCATCGCCATCGCAAATAGCAAACCAGTAACGGTAACAAAAAACCTTTGTGTCACGCATAGGTAGCAAGGCTTCAGTGCGAGGTGCTCTTGGAGGTATAAAACGGCGAAAACAATCGCAGCGCCGCATCCGAGGGCCGTTATTAGATTAATGCGGCGGTAACTAAGAATACTCATAAACGCTTAAGGATGAAAAATCGTTTCATTGATCGTAATAGTCGGCTAAATACTCATCGAAAGTCAATGTGTCATTGTCTTCGATTCTGCGCTGTTCTTCTATTGACAGTCGGGCTAAATTTGAATATTTCTCTATAATGACTTTATCAGGCTTTTGCTTTGAAAAATAATTTGTGTGTTCCTTGGCCTTGCGGATGCCAAATTCTTGATGGCTTTCATCATTAGAGCGTAATTGCTCTAAAATCATTGCCGAGGGGGTTCGATTACTATTTTTAAGCCTCATTTCCATTACATCGAGAGCTTTGGAGAACTCTTTCTCCTGATGCGCGCGGTCCATTAGATTAGCAAGAGGTTTCATTTTTTCTAAGATTTGTTGAGCCCAGTCTCTCAACGATATGGGAGCGTTGTTTTTTCTGAGGAGGAGGGAGCAATCTCTACCACGATAGACGGTTGCATTGTGGTTGGAGGCAATATCCTTTTGTTCTTGGATACTTGAGCATGGACTGTCTGATAACAGGCAATACAATAAAAAGATATCTAAGAACTGAATTGTCTGCTTGTCAATGCCATTTGGTAAGAATGGATTGAGGTCTAAACAACGAATTTCAACATATTCTATACCCCGATCTTTAAGCGCATGAAGTGGCGGTTCGCCAGACCGAGACACACATTTTGGACG
>MDTB01197317.1_pt1 | contig 12716 bp, 16 predicted proteins | sample 811161 | NCBI WGS metagenome assembly MDTB01 (sample SAMN05326650, study PRJNA326480) | marine metagenome | isolation source: seawater | place: Mediterranean Sea | collected 2009 | reverse complement strand
TAACCACTATGGTGCGAGCGGTGGGACTTGAACCCACAAGGGTGTTACCACCCGCAGGATTTTAAGTCCTGTCTGTTTACCAATTTCAGCACGCTCGCATTGTTAAAGTTCATAAAAAATATTGATGAGTATGAATAATCTGTGATCTTGTCAAAAACTAAAAGCATATCAAAAGTTAACACCCACAAGATTAATCATTTCAGAAATATATATTACTAACCAAAAATTGTAAATCTATTATGTTTTCTCAAAATTGAAATTAAATTTTATAAATCTTAGTCATTTAAATATTTTTTTTACTTCTTCTTTAATTAAATCTCTAGCTATTTCTTCCGCATTATTTTCGATCCACTTATTTAAAGTGTCATCTAAATTATCATTATAAACAAATTTTTTTTCAGAGTCTGAGTGATTGTGAGCTTCTGATTTATAACTTTTAGCAGCTTTGTTAGCTTTATTTTCAGAAATAACATTCTTAACTTTGTTAATTATCTCGGAATTACTTTTCTTCATTTATATTTCCAGCTTTAATTCTATTATCAATTGCTGATATCAAATTATCAATATTAGTCTTAACATTTAAATTATCATTAATATTAATTTTTTTCCTTATTTCTTGTTTTAAATCTTGAGTAATTATCCTTTGCTGTATTTTTGGAAATTCCATAATATCTTTACCTATTTCTTCACTGACATTTGAAGCTATAAGCTGAGTTTTATTTAAATATATGTCTTTATCAATTAGTTCCTGATGGTAAAGGTCTTTTAAAGCTATAAGTTTAGATTCAGCCTCCTCTAGTACCGCCCTTTTATCCTGAACATCATTCATAATATTTATTTTTTCTTTTACATTTAGATTATCATTTTTTTTTTTTTTTTAAAGATAAAATAAAAAGTAAAGCTATGAACAAAAAAGAATAAGGAATAATCTCGTTTGGAACATTGATCATTTAATTATGATATCATAAAAGAAAATTATATTACATTTCTACCTAAAATATTTTAAATACATAATTGGAAAATCTTTCTTTAAAAAAAATTGATTCTTCAGGTTATAAAATATAACTTTAACCTACTATGCAAAAAAAAAAAACATTAGAGGCACTAATTAATTCAATTTATAATTTAGTTAAAGAAGCCGAAGAAAATTATCAAAATATTCTTAATAATGATTTAAAAGAAATTGAAAAAAACCGTTTAGTTCATGAATCAAAGTCTTTATTAAAAGATAATGTTATTGAGGGTGTTATGGCTAAAAAGATATTCAAGCCTTCCGTTGATAAAGCTGAGCATAGAAAAGAAATTAATTGGGAAAAAATAGATTTTAAAAATAAATTTAAATTTCCCCACACTAATCAAAAAGATAACTTAAGAGTAAATAATGAAAAAAAGATCCAAATAACCAATAGATTTAAAAAACTTTTAGATATTTGGGCTGAAAACAATTTAAAAACTATTGTTGAAACTGAATTCTCAAATTACATTAAAAAAATAAAACCTTAAAATATTTTGGGCTTTCCATCTTTAGATAAAATATATTCATAAATTTCTTCAGTAGCTTTTAAAACATAAGTTTCATCATCACCTTTGATAACTAAAGATACACCAAATGAATTTTTTTTAAAGTAAGGGTAACTTCCAATCTCAAGTTGAGAAAATTTTTTTTGAATCTTTTTAATGTAATTTCCAATTATCCCTTCAGAAAGAATTGTTGAAACTGTTTTTTTAAAAAATTTTTCACCCCTATCAATTGATTTAATTATTTCTGAAAGCATAATTTGAAAAATTTTTGGTACGCCAGGAAGCACATAAACATTCTCCAAAAAAAATCCGGGCGCAACACTAACCGGATTATCTATTAAAGAGGCATCTTCAGGCAAATAAGCCATTTTTAACCTTGCCTCTGTTAACACATCGTCTGAATAATGTTTAACAAGTCTTTTCTTAGCTTCGAGATTAATACAAAGCTTTTTTTTAAATGCATAAGCAACTGATTCTGATGTAATATCATCATGAGTTGGGCCTATACCTCCGGAAGTAAATACATAATCATATTTTAATCTAAAACAGTTAACTTTTTCTGCAATTATTTCTTTTTGATCGCTAATCACACAAATTTCAGAACATTCAACTCCTATCTCAAATAACTGCTTACATACAAAATTTGAATTTGTTTCAAGAGTTTTTCCAGATAAAATTTCATTTCCAATAATAATAATTCCAGAGGATTTTCTTTTTTTTTTCATTAAATTTTTACTGTTAGTTTTTTGTTTTTTACTATAAATTATTCTTTTTATGAACAATAATATCAAATTACATACAAAAGATGAATTTACTTTTATGCGTCAAGCAGGTCAACTTGCAGCAGAATGTCTTGATTATATAACGGACTTTGTAAAACCAGGTATTACTACTCAAGAACTTAATGATATTTGCCATGAATTTCAGACAAGTAGAGGCGCTGTTCCTGCACCACTAAATTACAAAGGCTTTCCAAAGTCAATATGCACTTCGGTAAACCATGTTGTGTGCCATGGGATTCCTGGAGATAAAGTTTTACATAATGGAGATATTGTGAATATAGATGTCACACCTGTTTTAAATGGTTGGCATGGAGATACAAGTAGAATGTTTTACGTTGGAAATGTAAAAATAAAAGCAAAAAAACTCGTTGAAACTACCTATGAAGCGATGATGAAAGGTATTGAAACTATCAAACCTGGAATGACTATAGGTGATATAGGCCATGCAATACAAGTCTTTGCAGAAAAGAAAAATTATTCCGTAGTTCGTGATTTCTGTGGTCATGGGTTAGGAAAAGTATTTCATGATAATCCAAGTGTTTTACATTTTGGGAAACCAGGTGAAGGACAAAAACTTGAACAGGGAATGTTTTTTACTGTTGAACCAATGATTAATATAGGCGATTATAAAGTAAAAATACTAACAGACGGTTGGACAGCTGTAACTTCAGATAAATCACTATCTGCCCAATTTGAGCATACAGTAGGAGTAACCAAAGATGGATACGAAATATTTACTCTTTCCAAAAAAAAATATACTCATCCACCATATTAAATTAAATGATACCAAGATATAAAAGACAAGAAATTTCAGAAATTTGGGAACCGAATAATAAATTTAGTATTTGGTTAAAGATTGAGATACTAATATGTGAAGTTCTAGCAAAAAAAGGTAAAATACCTCAAAGATCGTTAAAAAAGATAAAAAATAAAGCATCTTTCAATATAAATAGAATTGATGCAATTGAGAAAGATGTAAAACATGACGTCATAGCTTTTCTTACAAATGTAGCAGAATATGTTGGAGATGATTCTAGGTTCATACATAAAGGAGTTACATCATCTGATATTATTGATACCGCTTTCTCAATTCAATTAAAACAGTCATGCAATATTATAAAAAAAGAACTAAAAGACTTGATTAATAACCTCAAGAATAAAGCACTTGAATATAAAAATCTGGCTTGTATTGGAAGAAGTCATGGAATCTTTGCAGAACCCACTACATTTGGATTAAAAATGCTTAGCAGATTTTGCGAGTTTAAAAGACATTATCAAAGATTATGCGATGCTGAAAAACAAATATCAATATGCAGTATATCTGGAGCAGTTGGGACTTATGCAAATATTGACCCAGCGGTAGAAAAATATGTTGCCAAAAAATTAGGATTAAAACTAGAAGATGTCTCAACTCAAATAATTCCAAGGGATAGACATGCATTCTTATTTTCAACACTTGCATTAATTGCCTCATCAATTGAAAATCTTGCAATTGAAATCAGACATCTACAAAGAAGCGAGGTTAGAGAGGTGGAGGAACTCTTTTCAAAAGATCAAAAAGGATCCTCAGCAATGCCACATAAAAAAAACCCAATACTAAGTGAAAACCTTACTGGAATTTCAAGAGTTATTCGGTCTAGTTGCATACCTTTTATGGAAAACATATCATTGTGGCATGAAAGAGATATATCACATTCATCTGTTGAACGCACTTTAGCTCCTGATACAATTATATTGTGTGACTTTGCATTAAATAGAATGAAAAACATAGTAAGAAATTTGGTCATAAATAAAAAAATGATGAAAGTAAATCTTAATAAAACTAATGGACTATATAATTCTCAAAGAGTAATGTTGAAACTAATCCAAAAAAATCTTTCTAGAGAAAAAGCCTATAAAATTGTTCAAGGAATAGCTTTAAAGTCTTGGAAAGAAGAAAAAAGTTTTAAGATGCTTTTAAAAAAAAATAAGGATATAAAATCTAAATTAACATCTATAGAAATAGATAAATTATTCGAATTAAACCATTTTTTCAAAAATATTAATACAATCTATAAGAGAGTTTTAGGATGAAAAATAAGGAAAAGATATACGAAGGAAAGGCAAAGATCCTTTATAAAGGTCCTAATCCCGACACCTTAATTCAATATTTCAAGGACGATGCAACAGCTTTTAACAATAAAAAAAAAGCACAGATCCCAGGTAAAGGAGTGCTTAATAATTTTATATCAGAATTAATAATGACCAGATTAAAAGAAATTAATGTTCCAAATCATTTCGTTAAGAGATTGAATATGAGAGAACAACTTATTAAAAAACTTGAAATCATTCCTATAGAAGTTGTTGTTAGGAATATTGCAACTGGATCCCTAGTGAAAAGACTTGGAATTAAAGAAGGAAAAGTTTTATCGAGACCTATTATAGAGTTTTATCTTAAAAATGATAAATTGGATGACCCAATAATTTCTGAGGAACATATTATTGTATTCGAATGGGCTTCACCCAATGAATTGGAAGAAATCATATCTCTGTCTTCAAGAATTAATGACTTTTTAACAGGGTACTTTTTTTCATTAAATATTAGATTAGTTGATTTTAAGTTGGAGTATGGAAGACAATGGAAAAATGATGAGGTTTCAATTATCCTAGCCGACGAAATAAGCCCGGATAATTGTAGGCTTTGGGATTGTCAAACTAATAAAAAACTTGATAAGGATAGATTTCGACAAGATTTAGGTGAGGTAGATAAAGCATACAAAGAAGTTGCATATAGATTAGGAGTTCTTTCTGCTAGTGAATTTAAAAAAGTGATTAAAAATGATTTATAGAGTTTATGTTAGTTTCAAGAAAGGTATTTTAGACCCAGAGGCAGAGGCAATTAAAAAAACTGTCAATAACATGGGTTTTCAATCTGTAAAAGGTTTATCAAAGGGAAAGTTTTTCGATATTGAATTAACTAATTCAGATCAGGGATTAGGGGAGATTGAAAAAATTAGTAAAGATTTACTCTCTAATCCAGTTATAGAAAATTTCAAAATAATTAAGAAATAATTAGTGTCCAAAAAAGTTGTTTCAATAATTGTTTTTCCAGGTTCAAATTGTGATAGAGATTTAGCTGTTGCCTTAGAGAAAAACTTAAACGTTAAAATAAAATATGTCTGGCACAACGATTCTCATATTGAAAATCATAAAATGATATTCATTCCAGGTGGGTTTTCTTATGGAGACTATTTAAGAGCGGGAGTATTAGCAACTAAATCTCCTGCAATAAAAGAAGTAATTAGATTTTCTAAGAAAGGATATCCAATAATTGGAATTTGTAATGGTTTTCAAATTTTAACTGAGTGTAATTTATTAACTGGAACACTTTTGAATAACAATAAACAACTATTTATATGTCAAAATGCTCATTTAAAAATTGAAAATTGCAAATCAATTTTTTCCAAAAATATTAAGGATAAGATTGTTCAATATCCCATTGCTCACGCACAAGGAAAATATTTCACTTCCGATTATAATTTAAAAAGTTTGGAAGATAATGACCAAATAGTTTTTAGATATTGTTCAGAAAAAGGAATAATAAGTAAAAAAAATAATCCTAATGGATCTCTTAATAATATTGCAGGTATTGTTAATAAAAATAAAAATATACTTGGAATGATGCCTCATCCTGAAAGAGCAGTTAATAAATTTGAAGGTCAAGACGGGATTAATTTCTTTATCGGATTAAAAGAATTATTATGAGTAAAATCTCCAAACAAATTATTAAAGACCATGGTCTAAGCGAAAATGAATTTTCACTTATCAAGAAAATATTAAATCGAGAACCAAATATGCTTGAGCTTGGTATTTTCTCAGTTATGTGGAGTGAACATTGTTCATATAAATCAACAAAAAAATGGCTAAAAACTCTTCCCACATCTGGAAAAAATGTTATTTGTGGTCCAGGTGAAAATGCCGGGATCATTGATATTGGTGACAACGATGCTGTTGTATTTAAAATGGAAAGTCATAATCATCCATCATTTATAGAGCCATATCAAGGTGCGGCAACAGGAGTAGGAGGAATAATGAGGGATATATTTACTATGGGTGCTAGACCTATAGCTAATTTAAATTCATTACGTTTTGGTTCTCCGAATCACCCAAAAACCAAAAACCTTTTATCTGGAGTTGTAAGTGGAATTGGAAATTATGGGAATTGCGTAGGTGTTCCTACTGTAGGAGGAGAATGTTTTTTTCATGAATCTTATAATAATAATATTTTAGTTAATGCTATGTGTATAGGGCTTGTTAAGAAAAATAGAATATTTTACGCTACTGCAAAAGGCATTGGCAATTCCATCATATATGTTGGATCAAAGACTGGTCGGGATGGTATTCACGGAGCAACAATGGCATCCGCAGAATTTGATGATAATTCAGAATCTAATAGACCTCAAGTACAAGTTGGAGATCCGTTTATGGAAAAACTTTTATTGGAATCATGCCTTGAACTAATGAAAAAGGATGCAATTATTGCGATTCAAGATATGGGTGCCGCTGGACTTACTTCATCATCATTCGAAATGGCATCAAAGGGTTCATGTGGCGTAAAACTTTTTTTAGAAAAAGTTCCATGTAGAGAAAAAAACATGACTCCTTATGAAATGATGCTTTCAGAGACCCAAGAGCGAATGCTAATGATTATAAAACCAAATAAAAAGAAAATTACTTTTGATATTTTCAAGAAATGGGGTTTAGAGGCAGTCGAAATTGGCCAAATAACAAATTCAGGCAATATGGAAATGTATTACAAAGAAAAGTTGGTTGGAAAACTTCCAATTAAACCATTAGCTGACGCTTCACCAGAGTATGACAGACCTTCACAAAAAAAGAAAAAAAAGATAAAAAAAAAAAATCATAAAAAAGTTAACATAAAAGATGCAATTATAAAAATAATCTCAAGCCCAAATCATTCATCGAAGAATTGGATTTTCAATCAATATGACAGATCAGTTATGGGCGACACAGTATTATCATCAGAACAAGGTGACGCTGCTGTAATAAGAATACATGGAACTAATAAAGCAATCTCAATAACTTGTGATTGTAATCCAATTTATTGTTATTCAGATCCAAAATTAGGAGCAGCTATTGGAGTAGCAGAATCTTGGAGAAACTTAATTTCTTCAGGAGCTGAACCACTTGCAATTACCGATAATCTAAATTTTGGTAATCCAGAAAAAAAAGAAATAATGCATGAAATTAAAGAAGCTATCTCAGGAATAAAGTTAGCTTGCAAAAAATTAAATTACCCCGTTGTTTCTGGAAATGTGTCTTTATACAATGAAACTAAAAATCAATCTATTTTTCCTACACCAGTAATTGGAGGTGTTGGCTTAATAAATGATCTCTCTTATGTAAAAGGTTTTAACATGAATACTAATGATAAAATATATCTCATTGGTGACTCCAAAGGACACTTAGAATTATCTGAATATAATAGAATTTGTCAAAATTATGATGGCAGCCCCCCAAAACTTGACTTTGATGAAGAATTAAAAAATGGTTTATTTATTAAAGATTTTATTAGAGAAAATAGTTCAATAGTTAGTGGTTGTCATGACATCTCAGAAGGCGGATTAATAATAGCTCTTGCTGAATTATGTATAAGAAATAAAAAGGGTATCGAAGTAAATATCCCAAAAAGAATAAAAAAAATTAAAGAATGGTTGTTTTGTGAAGATCAATCAAGATATCTAATTATTGTCAAAGAAGATATAAAAATAAAAAAACTAGCAAAAAAAAATAAAATTAAAGCAGAAAAAATAGCAGAGATTAAGGGTGATTATTTTTCAATTGTTAATAAATTTGAAATTTCATTAAAAAAGCTTATCAATTATAATAATAAATGGTTTAATAATTTCATAGAAAAATGACTTTAAGTGCAGCTCAAATTACTGAATTAATAAAAAAGAAATTGCCAGATGCTATAATCGAAATTGAAGATTTAAAAGGTGATAACAACCACTACCATGCTAGAATCAAATCCTCTGCGTTTAAAGGTCTGACGAAAATAAACCAACATAAACTTGTGTATAATGCAATTGGCGACCATATGGGAACAACACTTCACGCATTAATGTTAACAACGTCAGAAAATAAGAGAAAGGATAATAAATGACAATCATTGATAAAAAAATAACTAATATGATTAAAAAAGACAATGTAGTTTTATTTATGAAGGGAACACCGGATTTCCCTCAATGTGGCTTCTCAGCAAATGTTGTGGGTATTCTAAACTATTTTTGTGTAGAGTATCAAAGCTATAATGTGTTAGAAGATTTAGAGCTAAGAGAAGGTATAAAAATATTTTCAGATTGGCCAACTATACCTCAAATTTATATAAAAAATGAATTCATAGGTGGTTTTGATATTCTAAAAGAAATGTTTGAAAGTGGAGAGATTGAGGAGTTTTTAAAAAAAAAAAAAATTGATTACAGTATTAAAAGTTAATTATTTTATGTTTTGACTTTATGGCTGAAACATAAGGATAAATTGAACAAAAAATTGCAATCAATAAACCAATAGAGCCAGATTTATAACCACGCCTTGAAAAAAAAGACTTTATAAACCTAGAAAATATTTTTCTTTTAGAAATTAGTTTTTTTATACTCTTATTTTTTTCCTTTATATCTAATGCATATAAGCTTGAATTTCTATTAAATCTTAATACTAAATCTGATAAGTTTCTGGACATATAATGATCAATAGCATTAACAAAAGCAATACCCTTTTCACCTTTAAGACGATATTCTGGATGAACATTACCATCAAGCCAATTTTTACAATTTCTTTTGAATAAACAAAATTTTCCATCAGGAGCAAGACAAGCCATCCATCCATATATTACTTTTTTTTCCCCAATGTAATTAACTAAGGGAATATAATAAAAGTCAGCATCTTTAATTTTTATTTTTTCTATTATTTCTTTGGATAATTTTTTTCCAATTACTTCATCTGCATCAATTTCAAGTATCCACTCAGAATTGCATTTTGAAAGACCGTAATTACGTCTTTTTCCTTCAGATTTCCATGACCCGCTATATATATTCTTTGTGTACCTCTCTGATTTGCTTTTAGTATTATCTGTTGATCGATCTAATATTAATACAATTTCATCTACAAAATTGAGCGACCTGAGAGTCTTTTCAATTTTACTTTCCTCGTTTCGGGCTATTATTAATGCACTCAAAGTCATAAAAAATTTAAAGCCAAGTAAAGATGAGTTGAATATTATCTGGAATAATATTCGATAACCAAATTTGGTTCCATTAAAACAGGATAGGGGACTTCGTCTGGTTTAGGGCCTTTTATAAAAGTCCCTTTTAATTTATCATAATCAACTGACAAATATTGTGGTGTATCTCTCTCGGTAGAACTAATTGCCTCTAAAACAATTGGAATTTCTCTACTTTTTTCTTTCACTGCAACAATATCCCCATCTTTTAAAGAATATGATGCGATTGTAACTTTTTGTCCATTAACAAGAATATGTCCATGGCTTACAAATTGACGTGCTGCAAATATTGTCGTGGTAAACTTCATTCTGTATACTGTTGCATCCAGTCGCCTCTCTAACAATTCAATTAGGTTTTCACTGGTATTTCCCTTGATTTTTGAAGCTTTAAAAAATAAATTTCTAAATTGTTTTTCGGTTATGTAACCATAATGACATTTGAGTTTTTGTTTTGCCATTAACTGAATGGCAAAATCTGATGGTTTTTTTCTTCTATTTTGACCATTTAAACCTGGTGGATAGTCTCTTCGATTAAATGGACTTTTAGGCCTTCCCCAGAGATTACATCTTAACCTTCTGTCAACCTTATATTTAGATTTTAATATTCTTGTCATACAACCGAAATATACTTTTAATTTAATTTATGTCAATTTACTTTTGATTGTTTTTTGTTAAGCTTTTAATAATTCCAAGTAAAGTTGCAACATCATTTGAAGTTAATACCAATTTATTAAAAATATTTCGAATTTTTTGTCTAATTATTTTTTCTCTCTCTTTTACTAAAAAAAAATTAGTCTTATCTAAATTATCTTCAAGAATTTTATAAAAATTCAATAACTCTTCTTTAGTTGCTTGAGATTTTTTTTCATTAGATTGTTTAAATTTTTTTTTAAAACAGTCTCTTTGCATTATTTCATATGCAACAATTGAGACTGCATGGGAGAGATTTAAAGATGAGAAATCTGAATTCGTATTTATTTTTAAAACAAAATCACACATTGAGATATGATTATTATTAAGTCCACTATTTTCTGGACCAAAAACCAAGCCAATATTATTAGATAAATTCAAAATTAATTTATATAGTTCATCAAAATCTATTTGAGTTTTTTTTATGGATCTTATTCTATTTGTAATTGCAACAAGGATATTAAAATCTTTGATTGATTCTTCAAAAGTATTAAATTTTTTAATATTTCTGATCACTTTATCAGCTCCAGCAGATAAGGGGAGAATTTTCTCATTAGCAAGATCAAATAAAGGCGAGACAATTCTTAATTTTTCTGATTTAAAATTTAGCATTGCCCTAGCAACAGAGCCAAGGTTTTCTGGTATTTGAGTATTTACCAGAATAATCTCCGGCCTATTATTCTGATTCATAGTTACTTAGATTTCAATAAATGATAGGTAATGCTATCATGAAGTGCAATGTAAGAAGCATCAATAACATTGAGAGAAACACCAATGGTAGACCATTTTAAATTTTCATTTTTTGATTCGATTCTCACTCTTACAATTGCTTTTGTGCCATCTTGTGGAGTTAGAATTCTTACTTTATAATCAACTAAATTAAGTTTTTTTATTCGGGGGTAAAATTTTTTTAATGCTTTCCTTAAAGCAATATCCATGGCATGGATAGGACCATTTCCCTCGGCAGCACTATAAAATTCTTCTTTTCCAACAAATATCTTTACTCGAGCTTCAGAAAATGGCACGAACTCATTAAAATTATTTTTTCTTTTTTCATCCGAAACTTTAAAACTCTCTAGACTATAAAATTCAATGAATTTTTGGAATTTTCTTTTGGCTAACAATTCAAAGCTTGCCTCTGCTCCATCATATGCATAACCGAGAAATTCTTGTTTTTTAATTTGATCTAAAAATTCTGTCACCTTCTTTTCTTTTCCCTTTATATTTATATTTAGTTTTTTTAGTCTATTTATCATATTACTTTTGCCAGATTGATTTGAAACAACTAAAACCCTCTCATTTCCTATTATATTTGGATCTATGTGTTCATAAGATCTCGGATCTTTTTCAACTGCTGAAATATGAAGACCACCTTTATGAGCAAAAGCAGCTGAGCCAACAAAAGGTAAATTCCTTGGTGACTCTCTATTTAAAGTTTCATCAATAAATCTGCTAATTTTTGTTAAATGTTTAGTTTTTTTTTTTAAATTACAGTCATATTTCATTTTCAAAATTATATTTGCCGCTACATTTATTAAATTTGCATTCCCACATCTTTCACCTAAACCATTAAAAGTACCTTGAACTTGTGTGGCTCCATTTCTTATAGACTCAATTGAATTATATGTAGCGTTATCTGTATCATTATGAAAATGGACACCTAAGTTTTCCTCTGGAATTACTTTTTTTACTTCTCTTAATATATCACTTAATTCATAAGGAAGTGTTCCTCCATTTGTATCACAAAGAATTATCCATTTTGCTCCTGAATCGAATGCTCTCTTAATACATTTTTTAGCATAATCACTGTTATTTTTGAAACCGTCAAAAAAATGCTCTGCATCAAATAGTATTTCATCTAATCTTTTTGATGCATAAGAAATTGTCTCACTTATCATATCCAAATTTTCATTTAGAGAAATTCTTAAAGCATTTTTTACATGAAAGTCCCAAGACTTTCCTACTAGACAAGCAGATGATACTCCTGAATTTAAAACTGCATTTAGCCCTAAATCATTCTTGGAGGTTTTTCCAGATTTTCTCATCATTCCAAAAGCAACTGCTTTTGAATTTTTTAGTTTTGGCAAAGACTTAAAAAATTTATCATCTGTTGGATTAGCTCCAGGCCAACCTCCTTCAATATAATCTATTCCAATTTCATCTAAAACATTGATAATTTTTAGTTTATCGTTCAAACTAAAATTCACTCCTTTAGTCTGTGCACCATCTCTGAGAGTACTGTCGTATAATTTAATTCTCTTCTTCACAATTAATTTCCGTCCTTTTTATAATCTCATCTTTTTTCATTAATGTCAGTAAGTCATTCATACTGGGACCAAATTTTTTTCCTGTTAAGATTTTCCTAAGCATTAAATAAAGGTCTTTGGGTTTAATATCGTATTTAGTTAAAATGTTATTTGTCCATAACTTCCAAAACTCTT
>MDTB01047860.1_pt1 | contig 12716 bp, 8 predicted proteins | sample 811161 | NCBI WGS metagenome assembly MDTB01 (sample SAMN05326650, study PRJNA326480) | marine metagenome | isolation source: seawater | place: Mediterranean Sea | collected 2009 | reverse complement strand
GCTTGAATTATCTTTGGGTGGGTCACATAAATGCCCTTTATAATAACGTGTAAATATTTGATTTGGATTAGCAAAAGCAGTTATTATTCTACCGGATATGTCGGTGCCTATACCACCAGCAGCGGTTTGAAAAAGACGATCCACACACTGAGCAGAGGTTAAATTGGGAAAACGTTCCATTATCATTGCTAGTGCACCCGATACCAACGGTGTAGCCATTGATGTGCCCTGAACCTTTTTATAACCAGGTATTTGCTTAGTATCTTCATGATCTTCCATTCCTTTTTGATTGCTAGCTACTAAAACACCGCCATCCGTAGTTGAACTACCGGCAATAGCGGAAATGGTCCACGGCCAACAAAGTCCTGCTCTATTTGTATAATAAGTTTCTCTCACTATTTCATCATCGGTCACTTCCAATCCTACTACATTTATCCAGTGCTTTTTACATTCGGGAACATATAAAGGTGTTCCAGCTAGTAAATTTGATTCACTGTCTGAATTATTTCCTGCTGCACAGACATTTACAATACCCAATTGTGATTGAATAATGTAATTTTTATATATTTTATTGTATTCAGCTTTATCACCACTGACCATTTGGTCGATAAACCAACCGCGATACTTGAAACCGGTAGAAAATGTCAAAAATCCCCAACTATTATTGCATATCTTTACATAATTATTAACTAAATTATGAGTAAAATAACTAGTGTTTTCATTATACATTATTTCTCGCCAGTCTATGCCCGTGATAGGACGTGGCCAATTACCTTCATTGTCCCAAGCACGGAATACATATAATTTGGAATCAAATGCTATACCCTGAATACCATCACTTGATGTTAGTGTATTTGTATCTGTAGTATCTAAAAATTTTGTTGGCTGAGTTATATGATATCCTGACTTCTTATTACTGTTTATTATTGAACCGACCGACGTACCGTGTGATGCTGCATTTCCCGGATAATAATTATCTACTGGTTCAACACTATATCCAGGTCTATCAATATGTAGATTTTCCCAATAAGAATCTTTTATATCACCATCACCACCACTACCTTTATAATGAAATACATATGTATCTGTTGTCCATCCAAGTCGTTGATCTGTTAAATATACACCATGCTTTTCACCGAAATTATCAACCAAATAGTCGTAATAGGTACGAGGATTCTTTATTCGCAATTTGTAACTATTTTCAGGTGCAATATATTTAAATGGTTCTGGATAAATACCACCTTCATGAAAACCAGGTTCAATAATAAAACCATTGCGTTCTTTACTCATATCATAAGATAGGCCTCCCCATAGAAGTGCTTTTTTTTCAGTTAAATGTGCGAGTTTATGACCATATCTATAACCGCTATCTTGGTAAGCTCCATATGCAGGATAATTTGAATTTGTATCATGGTCTACTGGTGGAAAATCGGAATTGTCGGATGATGTTAGATCATATAGTTGATTTGTAGAAGCATCACGCGGACCTCTGTTTATTTTATTATTAGTGTCTAGTAATGTGGCCCATGTTGAATCACGGCCATAATTAGTAGCGTCATAGTTAAAAATAAAAGTTTCAAAAGTACCGGAACGATAAATGTACCAGGTGGGATATAAAATAGCTTCTGATGGTAGAGGTATTTCATTACTGATATCTTTTGTCAATAAAGGCTGGTCTAAATGGGTAGATGGATTTAACTGTTTTGGTGCGTTATCCGCATCAAAATCATGAATTGAATAAACAGGCCATTGATTTTTTAAATCGTTGATATCTTCTATGATTAAGTCTTCACCCGATAGTGTTTTCACTGGATGTGAGTTGTTAAAAAGGAAATATCGGTCGTTGATGATTTCAACTCTTTGGGATTCGCGCTCTGGAAAAATACCTTTGATACCACCGTACATCATAGCTACATTATTTTCAAGGTAAGCCATATCACCGTTGCAGAAATTGGTTTTGCAACTAAATCCACTTAGATCTTGCAATAAAGCTTGGCTCGATTGTTTATACGCTTTATTGTAACTAATATCAGTGCCTCCTCCGGATAGATCTGTATAATTGGAACTCGTGTCTAAGGTTCTACCATTATTATAGTATGTAAACGTAGCATTATCGAAATAAGATGCATATGGTGCAACACCTTTAGGATTTTCTACTATTTGTGTTGTATCCGGTGATTCATAAGGATATTCGCTAGTACTAATTGTGCCTATATTTAGTGATATATCACCGGCTTGCCAACCATCAGTTTTGTCATAGTTTAGCTGATATACCACGTGTTTTTCTGCATCCAATTGAATATAACCTTTAATCATTTCTACAATCACTGTTGTCGTATCAATGCTTTGTATATAACCACGCGCCCCGGTATCGGGTTGATATAGTAATTTATTTAATGAAATATCATTAATGGTGTCGGATAAAATAAGTTTTTGTTTGACAACAGGAATAGAGACATTCATCCAGTATGAATATTCCGGATGTTCTTTATCATATTGAAAAATCCATGTTTGAGCACCATCTTCATCTGCGAAATTACCTTCATCTCTGACGATTTCTTTAGATGTTAACATCATGGCAAATGCTTCTGGTTCTTTAGGTATCCAATTGCCACCTACAGTCCAAATTTCACCAGCGTGATCACTATTAAATACATCAAAAGGAACACCATTATCATCCATTGCCATTAAATCACCACCTAAGGCATCATTAGGGAACGTTCTTTTTTGTATCTCCTGGTGATCATTGATATGCATATCATCAGTGTTTGTGAAGTAAAAATAATGATTGATGAAGGACGAATCTTTTTTAGGAGACCAATGTGCTACGAAAAAATCAGTACTTTCAATCCATGGTTGATAATTATTTGATATTTGATTTCCGGCCTGAGGAGCACCACCACCAGCATTGCAAAACCCTAATGCTATACCGTCTTTGGATGGCATTATGTTCCAAGAGCTATCACTAACATTAGTTTTAATCATACCATTTTCATCCAATATATTTTTAAAATCACGAATGCGTATGATAACATTGTCCATTGATATTACTTGTTGTGGATCAAATGCGAGAGAGTTTTTCTCGCTTTGTAATGCATTGGTTGTATTAAAGACAGGAACTTGAGAGGTTTTGTATAATTCGGATGTTGCTGCATCATTATAAATAGGATCACCTTTCCAAGCATTATTGCGTTTTGTGAAATAAATAGTGCCGAAATCAAGAGCTTGTGGGTTCATCCAATGCCAAGGTCCATCACCGAAGTTTTCACCGTATCCAAGTAAACCATATGTACCTACAACCCATACACCATTGTTGTAATAGTTTATGAGTGGATTTAACTTATCACGTGTGGCTTCTGAAATTCCAGATATGTCTTTTGTACCAAATACGTCAATGGATCGTATGAATTGTTCTGCGTTCCTGTATTTTCCACCGAGTCCTTTAGGATCTTGCACGGCATTTCCCCAGGCACCATCTATCCCCCAATGAAGTAATTGTTCCCATGTTTCACCATAATCACTACTTCTATATAAGGATTTACCAGCTCCAGTGCAAAAAACATATTTACCGTTACCTTCTACAGGAGAACAGCGAATCTTTCCATTATCAACCGATGTAGTACCATAAAATCGTTTAAAGGTTAATACATTGCCGATATAGTTTTTCTTACCACCATATTTATTGTTTTGTTTGCTTGTTTTATCATCACCTCCATATTTATAATCACTTACTAAGTTAAAATTACTTGCAATATATGAACCTTGTTGAAATTGTCCACCTGGCTGAAATTCAAAAACATCCACTATAACATTAAAATTATTTATAACTAGTACATCATGTTTTTGAATAATAATTGTATTATCGAAAACTTCAATATAAACTTTATCGCTATTGTTGGTATCATATTTAACATAACCTATTTCAATACTATTTCTAGTGACTTTGTTTTCAAAACGATTAAATGTTTTATTTTCTGATAAATCCACCAGGTAGCAAGGACGACGAAAAGGAGATATATCTTTAGCAACACCTTGAACAGTTTTATTTTCAGGTACTAAAATTGCACTAATAGTACTTACATCAACCATATGTAAATAATCATCATCACCACCAACATATAATTTGGCAATTGAATTGTTTTTATCTTCATCTGGATAAGTTGGCCACATTGCAACACTATTAAGGTGGCTTTCATTATATGTAAATGATTTTTGAGGTGTATCACTAGAAAAACCGCTTATATCGTGCCAATAGTAACCAACTGTATCACCACCAGTATACTCAAGAACACCGTCATCTTTGTCATTTGCAACATCATCCTTATTTTTCGCAATCACATCCTTAAAATCAATAGCACTTAAATCAATAACTTCTCCACCTGATACAGCAAAAAGATTAAAAATATTTGCACTAGAATCATTTTCATCACCAGGGAACTTTACGACTTCATTTGTTTGTTTTACAAGTAATACATTAGAACCGTCAAGAACATCTTCTACCAATTCTAGTTCAAGAACTTTATTATTATTGTTGGAATAATCCTTAATAAAATCATTAGGATTTTTAATAGTAAAATAACGAAGTGGTTCTTTTATTTGATAAATTTTAGATCCCGTGGATAATCCGCCAGGCACCACATTTTTCAACGTTATTTTAGTAATACTCATAGTAGAAGAATTATAATGACTTAGCAAAAGAGTGCCATTTGTACCACAAGTAACAATATTACCAATAGAGCGATTTTGCACATTATCATTAATATAAAAATTTTTCCTATCTGAAGAACTATTATAAGTTACAGATAAGTCTATTAGATTATTTTCAGAGTTAAGATGACATTCACTGAATTCACAAATATTTGGAGTACATCCACCAATCATCACAACTCTATTTCCTCCTATCGGTGCCATATTATGAAGGTATCTGCCATCAGGATCACTTTCATGTACAGGCAATCGTAACCAACTATCTTTACCTCCCGAAGAATCATAAATCCAAGTACAGTTATCTTCTACACTAGGATAAAAATCACCTTCTTCTAAGTTTATTCCACCAAATAAAACAAATTGCTTTGCGTCACTAATATCATTTTCAAATAAAGGTATCATTTTATGATAGGCTCTTGTGTCTGGGGGGACACGTGATTTTTCTTCTTTGTCAATAGAAGGTTCAATACTTGGATCTTTTTGTGTCCATTGATTCTTATTATCGTTAAACTCGAAAAATTGGTTTGTGAATGCGAGTGATTTGTTTAATATCATATGGGATAGTGAGTGACTACCGCCAAACATATGAAATTTACCGTTGACAAATACAGAATCAACACCTTCTGTTACAGAATCTGGTAAAATACCTTTATTAGCTAGGATTTTATTATCATATCGTAACCATTTTGAGTTACTTGGTGTATCTGAATCATATTCAAATCGCCAAAGGTTTTTATTAAAGTGATTGTTTTCAAAATTCCTATAATTGTAATGACCGATATCCACTCCACCAAATAACATAATATTTTTATCGTTTAGATTAGTCATCGTTGATGAATTGAACCACGCCCCATCTTGATTAGTCCAAGTTGTTGCTTCGAAAGCTTTCCTTTCTGTTTCAAAATTAAGTTTATATCCACCAGCATTTATATTTTTAAGACTACCTATATTTGTAATACTTTCATATGTAAATGGTCTATTATATGGTAATTTACCACCTTGTGATTGTACAGCAATATAAGGCCAATCAACAGAATTATAAATATTATGTAAATCATGATGACGATCTACTATCCCATCATCGACGATACCTATGCGAATGTTTTTACCAGTAGGTTGTTTGTTTGCAAAATATGGGGTTTTTTTATTACCATTTTCAGGGAAATTATATGCGGGTAGAACATTGCTATAAAAAAGTTGTTTATTTATTTTGTATTGATCTGAAAGCACAAATAAAGAGTGTGTCATACTATTACTGTTTAATTGTGCAACGCTTGTAAAATTATTAAATCGTAGAAAAATGTTTGCTTCTATTGTGATATCAGTATATTTGATTTCATTTTCAGCAATAGGATTATTTGAAAAGTCTAAAATAATATCGTCTATGTAATTGGTATAGGTATTTGAAAAGTATGTTTTATCATTGTTATAATCTTTAATGGTAAGTGTCCAATAATGTATTTGTTCATCCCATTTCAAATATGGAATCATCTTAATTCTTAGTTTACCCAATACATTATTATAATAATCATAAGTATGTTCGGTATGTGTAACAACAATATCACCAGCATGAAATTTATCCGGGGGTGGTGAAGGACCTTTTCGTGCTGATATGCTTATTTTTCCACTATTTATAACAGGTCTTCCAATGCCACCTGGTAATCCGGCATCAAACATTCTATTTAATTCAGGTTTGTTTTTTTCTAATGAAATTTTTTTTTTAGATAATAACCAATCAGACATTTATGTATATATGTTTATTACATAAAAATATATACTAATATATCCTAATATTTAGATACTATTGCTTAGATACCAAACTTAGGAGCTAATTCTTTTGGATGGGATATCACTGCTCACTAAATAAATGGAATTTTCAGTGATGATGATATATTCAGTTTCAACTTTGTAGATTTTTGCAATAGGACTAGTGTATTCGTCTTCGCTTTTTACCAAAAGTTTTTCTTCGTTTTCACGGACCCCAATTAATGCGGTTTTGTCACAAGATTGAGTCCAGTAATCCATCATAATAGGTTTGTCTTCTACAACAGATAGTTTAGCACAATGTTGTAATGTAGTTGTGTGTGGAAGCCTATAATTGCTATCACCCGACGCTTCTGTTTGAGAACTTTCTGCCATATTATAATTAAAACATTTTTTTTATTCTTTAAATACTTAATTTATTAAACATTATAATTATGTTTAAAAGTATAGAATTTAATAAATATGTTTTGTATAATGAATATTTCTAAATCTTTGCATAATTTAGAATTTTATAATGATTCAATGGAAAATATCAATCCGATTACGATAGTAAAAACATATTGTAAATTACTTAGAGATTATATGATTTTTATTCACGATAATAAGGAGATAAAATCCAATTCAAATAATTGTTATTTGGTATGTAGAGGTATAAATACAGTAAATCATATATTTCAACAAATATTTTTATATACTAAGAACATTGATGTTACTTCTTATTATGCTGAAAAATCATTTTATTATTACATTGAGTTTATAGAGCAAATGATGAATGGTTCAAATAGTTATCTTCAATTAACGTCAAAAGACGCAACATTATTTGTTTATAAAAAAATAATTTATGATATTAATCAACATATAAAGAAAAATGTTAGTTTTACAGATACAGAAAAAGAGCTTGTAAATAGGGTTTTTAATACAAATCAGATTTATGTAAACTTACTAATATATTTTGTTAATTCATCAATAGATTGGTATAATGATTTTCAATTATATAGAAACATGTTGAAACGTATAACAAAAGTAATGGAAAAGATATTGTCAACACAATCGTTTGAAAATAAATGTTTGGATAAGATAATTAATTTATGTGATATAATAAAGGTATTAACCAGTAAAAATATTGAATTAATCAAAATAATTGGTGTAGTTAATGAATATATTAAGTTTATGGATGATAATACAATTAGTAAAAAAAAAATAAATGAAAAAATTTGCGATATACATTTTGATGACTATCTATCGAACAAAACAAACAAATATTTTATAAAATGGTTATATAAATAATTATTCAGTTGTGTAAATAGTAATTTTTTTTAATTTTTCTTTCTTGGGTTTAATTTTTTTTACAAATGGAATATTGCTATTTACAGTATCAAACTCTTTTTCAAGAATATTTTTAATAAATAAATAAACTTTTCCAAGAATATCTTCATCACAATTACCAACTATTAAAACGCTACCTGTTCGGAAAATCATAAAAGATATTTCTGTACATCTGTTGTCATTTCCACCCTGATTCTTTTTTTTCTTATAACAAGATTTTTCACAATCACAAACACCATTTTGTACAATTTTACTATTGTTATAATAAAATTTGCATTGAATTCCCGGATAAGAACATGGATCGTAACTAACATTTAAAAGATAGTGAAATTTAAGTTTACTATACAATTTTGCCCTATCAATATTATATTGAGCACTGAAATTAGAATTAATTAAAATTGTTTGTGTTGAATTTTCCTGTATTTGGATATCTTTTTCTAGATGTTTGCTTAATAAATCACAAATAAATATCAAAACTTTATTTAACAGATCATCATTTTGTACACCTGGGATTTCTAATTTTCCTGTATTAAATACTTTAACGTGTACTTCTTTGAACTTATCTTGGAATTTCACTCTTACTATTAATACAAAACAATTATAAAATGCACCTTTTCTTTTAGAACGATAGCATATAAGGTCTTTATGTGATAGACCAACACTAATTTTTCGTATATCTTTGAACTTTACTTTTTTATTTGTATCATTATTTACCTGTTGAATGATGTCTACTTCTACGTGATATTTATCTTGTTGCGTCTTTATATTATCGTTCATTACTATTACTTCTTCTGGTTTGTGGCAATTTATTTTCATTTGTTTTTTGATTACACCTTCTTTATTATCATAATAATGTAGTATTGGGATATTCCAAAATACTTTTTGTAAATCCACCACACTATTAAGATATGTTATTTTTGTTTTAGTGGATATATATAATTCACTGCATTCAGGTTTGAGAATATTATTTTTTACTATATTATTATCCAATGATTGATAAGTATCCGTGCTCATAAAATGGTCCCATTCATTATCAATATTTTGCATATTATATATTATTTAAATACTACTTTAAATATTTTTTTTAATTCAATTAATATTATTTTCTTGTTAATAGATAAGATGATATCATCAAAATTTAGGAATAATAAAAAAATCAAAGAGCAAGATAAAGATAAAATGGAAAAAATATTATCAGAATATAAAATTCAGCGAACTAATTTTAATCCTAATAATCGTTCTCCAAATATATTTATGAACAATTTAAAACGTAGAATGGACTCATATTATAAATTGATATTGTCAAATAAACATTAATGTATTAAATTTGAATTATAAAGATTTTCGTATTTCCTCTATTAAAAAGGATAATAGAATATCAGATCTAATATTAATATTGTGTATTACGTATTCACATTTATCAATTAGATTATTTTTATGAATATTTAGTTCGCTTAAAATAAATGATACTATTTCTTTAATAATTGTTTTTATTTCAGTATTATATTCAAGGGATATTTTATTAATAAACCCAATTACTTCTGTTATTTTTTTATTTGATATAATGTAATTATTGACTATGTCATATATTGTATGTCTTTTAAGTATATTTATATCTTCTATATTTTGATGATTGGACTGCAAATAATTAATCATGCTTCTAATATCAGATTTAAACCAATTTAACAAATTATTCAGGTTTTCATCACTCCACTGTATATTTTCTTTTTTAATAATATTTTTTAAAAAGTAAATAATATCTTGTTTTGGTAATTGACAAAATCGTAATCTAACAAATTCGTTTTTCAATGAAGGTTCTATTCTACTAATATAGTTGCATATCAAGCAAAATCTTATATTATTATTGTGCGTTTGTATCAGGTATTTGAGGGCTTGTTGTGCATTTTTCGTCATATAATCAACTTCGTCCAAAATTACGAATTTACATTTTTCACCATAAAATGTTTTGGTTCTTACAAATGTTTTAATTTGATTTCTAATGATATCTATTCCTCTATCATCCGACGCATTTAAATGAATAGTATATCCTTTTTTATGTGTATAATTATTTATTTCCTGGTATTTATTTATAAGGTTGATTATAGTAGTAGTCTTACCTGTACCTGGTGGTCCATATAAAAGAAGATTAGGAAATGTATTTTTTTTTATAATATTCGTTAGCAATTTTCTATTGGTTGAATCCAACACAATATTATCAAAATTATTTGGTCTATACTTTTCTACCCAAGGTATATCTATATTTGTTGTCGTCATTAATCTATCATATAAAACAATCTATATATTAAAATAGATATAATAGATATTAATTGAAACAAATAATATAAAAAATAACGGATATTATTTGTATAATGAACGAATCAACGGGTTATCTTAAAATAATATTGGGATCTATGTTTGCTGGCAAGACGTCAGAATTAGTGTCAACGTATAAAAAATACACAGCAAAGAATACAAAACCACTTGTGATTAATCATTCTCATGATACAAGATACAGTAATAATAAAATGGTAACACACGATGGTATATCAATTGATGCTGCATTTTCAGATAAATTAAAAACATTTACAGAAGATGAGTATACAGATAAATATGATGTGTATTTGATTAACGAAGGACAATTTTTTGGTGACCTGGTAGAATCGGTTGATATACTATTAAATAAGAAAAAGAAAAAGGTTTATGTGTGTGGTCTTGATGGTGATTTTGAGAGGAAGAAATTTGGAACAATACTCGATATTATACCGTGGTGTGATGATATAGTAAAACTTAAAGCAAGGTGTAATCATTGTGAAAGAAAAGGTATATTTACAATGCGATTGATGAATAAAACCGATAATAAAGATCAGATTTTAGTAGGGGAAACAAATTTATATCATTCTACTTGTCGCCGATGCTATGAAAAAAAGTATTTAAATATTTAAAAAAAAGTATTTAAATCAATAAGAGTTATAATACTTATTATTATGCCCCCAAAAGAAGAAAAGCCCAAAAAAAAACGCGGTAGGAAGCCGAAGCCGAAAACAAACAATGGTGTAAAACCACCACCAAAAAAACGTGGTAGAAAACCAAAAGGAGGTAAAATCGTTACTAAAATAGAATTAGATGATAAAAATAAGAAAAAAACCATACCAAATGTTATTTTGCATTTAAAATGTTCTACAAAAGACATCATTCAAGATAGCATTTCAAAAATAGAATACAATCCTACGTTAGAAAACATAGAAGCATATAATAAAGAAGATAATTTAAAAGTCAATGAATTAGAAGATGTATCATCACAAAATAATACGAATATTTTTGATGGCAACAAATTTTTGTCTTTAAACAATAATACTATAGAAAACACTATTATAACTCAAAATAAAGCAACAATAATTAAACCATCAAATAAAAAAGACGATGTAAATATTAAAAATATATGGAATAAATTAAGAAAATTGAAAGTTAATTTACATAATAATAATATTAATGATAAACAATGTGGATGTTTTTGGTGTACATGTAAATTTGATAATCCCGCAATTTACATACCAAAAAATTATAAAAATGATAAATATAATGTATATGGCTGTTTTTGTAGTCCAGAATGCGCATGTGCTTATTTAAAACAAGAACAAATAGACTCATCTACTATGTGGGAAAGATATGCTTTGTTGAATAATTTATATGGTAAAATATACAATTATACAAAAAATATAAAACCTGCTCCAAATCCATATTACACCTTGGATAAATTTTATGGTAATTTATCTATACAAGAATATAGAAAATTATTAACCAATGATAGATTACTATTGATTGTACAAAAACCAATATCAAAAATATCACCAGATATGTATGAGGAAAATAACGAAATGCCCGTAATTTATTCAAATCTATTAGAAGATAAATCAAAAATAAAAGAACCAGCAAAAAAGAAATATCGTTTAAAAAGCAACATTAAAAAGAAAACCAAAACAAATAGTATTCAAAAAAATTTCAATCTTGTATAGTAACTATTGACAAGTACATTTATTGTTTTTCAGGAATGATTGTTGATAGTTCATTTTTTTTTATAGTACTGTTTTCTCCAGAAACAATACTATTTTCACTTGCATCGACAATACCAGATACTTGAGCCACTTTTAGTGCCTTTTTTTCAGCTTGTAATTGTTGATAATACATCATTCTTTCATTGTATCGCTTTCTTTTTGCGTATTGATTATTCACATCATCCATAAATGTTCTAATTTCACTCATTATTTTTTGATTTGTTGATTTATTTTCTACCTTTTTCTTTTCTTTTTTGTCTTGCATGATATATTCTTTAATTACAGCTAAATAATTATTATTATTTGCTTCTAATTTTTCTACAATTGTATCTTTATCATAGTTTGTTTGGCGCATTACTAAATTAATAATTTCTGTTTTTCTGTCTTCCATATAAAATAAATAAATATATTAGGAAATTGTATTAAACGATTTTTATTAATGAATATTTAATATGGAAAATTTAGTTGAAAAAACAAGTAGTAGTCTTGTAGATAATTTACGTCCTTTTTTGGAAAGTTATATCAAAAATCACATGAAAACAATCGTAAAAAATCAAGAGACCGAGAAAGAAAATTATGAATATATATTGAATCTTCCTATAGTTATGGATTTAAATAAAAAAATAGTAATGTTACAACAAGAACTAAATGTAAAAGACATTGAAATTAAATCATTAAAACAAGCATTAAATGATGCTAAAAATAGAATAGATCTGGTAATTAAAGAAAAAAATGTCGAAAATTATGAAACATTGGAACAAAAACAACAAAGTATTGAACAAGAATTGAAAATGAAATTATTGTCTACGAGTTTATATAATAATGACTACATGAAATTAAATATGGATGATGAAGATAATAGTACGG